>Ga0207124_1034_pt1 | contig 22685 bp, 18 predicted proteins | sample Alteio_BWMinHeat_37_FD_153506 | JGI IMG/M metagenome (GOLD analysis project Ga0207124, IMG submission 153506) | Enriched cells from forest soil in Barre Woods Harvard Forest LTER site, Petersham, Massachusetts, United States -... | ecosystem: Environmental > Terrestrial > Soil > Temperate forest >... | reverse complement strand
TGATGCCTGTTATGTCAAACAGCCTGCTATTTGTATCCGTTTCCAGGTCTTGCGAAATGATGATGACATCATAGCCCTGTGGGCCGTATTCCAGCATTTGTTCTTCCGCATATACTTCTCCTCCTATACAGTTTATTGCGTATACTTCTTGCTCATCCTTATTAAAAGGGGAGACAACTACATGGGTTACGGTGAGTAGTATGCCTTCTTTTTCTACAATATCCGTATCTACCAGGTCTTCAAAATCTTCGGCTATATCTCTTGCTTCTTCGAGTGTGAATGGTTGGTTATCCATATTTTATCTTTCTTATTGATTCAATTTCCAATTTAATAAATGTAGCACAGGCTTTTTGTATGTTATCAAATTCTATTAACGGCAGGTCTTCTTGGGGAGGATAGTACCAAACGCTATACTTTCCGGATTCATCATCGCTTATACCCCATCCTTGGCCAGTACGATTATCCAATGACAATATCATCCATTTCTCAATGCATCGAGGATAAATTGCTAACCTCTCTGAAATGTCAGTTTCGTTAACCGAATCGAAATGTTCGAAATATCCTGTCTCTTTTAGCAGGGTAAGAATAGATTTATTTTCTAGGTGAAACCTTTCCGGTAAAAATATTATTTCATCAATTATTCTATTTATCTCTGCCTGTTGCATTTTTATTATTGTGAATTTGCAAACATAATCTATGATGCAATTATAATAGATTTTCTTTATTCACTCTTTAAAAACATTATTTGGATTCGCCTTGTTAACGAGTGTATATTGCAGCCGTGCAATGCCCTTTAAAATTGCACATTGAAGTTCTTTATTTTACTGTAAACCCTATAATGTGCGAATGGGACATTGTGCGACATCATGGGACATTCAGATTTTTATCACATAACTGAATCTCAATCACTTGCACAAAAACTATCCACATCAATGTCCCATAAAAAAGTTTTTCCGAAATGGGACATTGAGATTTGTAGCTCCATTATCATCCGCCAACAAGTCGCCAATACCCGCCTATGGTTGCCAATAACAAAAATTTCCTTCTTATAGGAAATTTAAACCCAAAACGCGTATTGGATAACCATATTATAAATCTCCCTACCGGAAAGGATAGGCAATTTGAGGCAATATTTATATCATATCAAATGTATCACTGCCCAGAGTGCAGTTAGCGAAATGGCTATCCACAATACTACACCTTGTATAAAGGGTTTAACACCTACTGACTGCAGTACTTTTTTAGAAAGACCGGCGCCGATAAGGAAGAGTGTAACCGTGAGCCCTTTCTTGGCAATGTCTACTGCGTAGTGACCATAATCGTGTACAAATCCGATATAAGTAAACGCTACCATAGCTAATATGTAACCACCAATGAACCAGGGTATGTTTATCTTTTTGGATTTATTCTTAAAAACAAAAGCTGAAGCAAGCGCCAACGGAATGATCCAAAGGGCACGCATGAGTTTGACAGTGGTAGCAACCTGCAATGCTTCTGCCCCATATTTGCTGGCAGCACCTACTACAGAGCTGGTGTCGTGAATGGCAATAGCACACCAGAGACCAAACTGGTGTTGCGTAAGTGATAACTGGTGACCTATGAGTGGGAATACAAAAAGTGCAATGGAGTTGAGGATAAACACAATGCCCAGTGATACACTGATAGAACGCTCATCGGCCTGTATAACCGGGGCTATGGCTGCAATAGCGCTACCACCGCATATAGCTGTGCCGGAGGAGACGAGGTAGGCTGTTTTCTTTTCTATCTTCAGCAGCCAGCCGAGCAGCACACCAAAGAGTATGGTACCTAAAATAGATACTACTGTGAACATAATACCTTGCTTACCTGCCTGCATGGCATCGTTGATGTTCATACCAAAGCCGAGGCCTATTACTGATATTTTGAGCAGGTAGTTGGTGGCTTTACGGTTGTGCTGCAGATAAGGATGACCTATGGTAAGTGCTATTACAAGGCCCATAAACAGTGCTATTGGGGGACTTATCCAGGGGGTGAGGCATGCCAGCAGTGCGGCAATAAAAATGATCTTTCGCGGCAGGGCGAATTTATCTACAGGAGTAGTGGTATTGGTTGTAGCCATGTAAAACAGTGCCTATCCACAGACGGGCAGGGGTAAAAGTAACCACGATTTCCCTGATTTTTACCACGATTAACCATGATTCGCTTGGTTTTTTAGAAGATTTTCTTGATTCTATTGTTATTCTATAGAATTGTGGGCAACATGGTAATCTATCGAAATCATGAAAATCATGGTTAAAAGGCGGCTTCTAAATGGAGGATCTCTTTTACTTCACCCTTGGTGAGTAGAATGCTAATAATGTCGAAACGTACCTCTTCATATCCGGGATTATCATCTACATAAGCCTGTCCCGCTTCGCGGAGAAAGGTTTGTTTTTTGAGGTTTACTGCCTCTTCAGGAAAGCCAAAATCGAAGTTGGAACGGGTTTTTACCTCTATAATAGCCAATGTATTATCCTTTTTTGCTATAATGTCTATCTCTTTATGTCCATGCCGCCAATTGGTGTGGAGTATCGTATATCCTGTATTTAGCAAAAAGTTTACGGCAATTTGTTCGCCTTTTATGCCAGTTTGTTTATGTTTGGACATTGAAAAAATGGAAGCAATAATGAAACAATTGGTTTTGGATTTCCCTACGCAACTTCATGAGGCACTTATCATCGGACAAAGTTACCGTTTCATTTCAGATAGAAAAGAATTCAGTAATGTAATATTAACGGGCCTGGGGGGCAGCGGTATAGGTGGCAGTATTGTGCAGAATTATGTGTTTGATAAGATGAAGATACCCTTTGGTGTGAACAAGGATTATTTTCTGCCGGCATATGTAAATAAGAATTCACTGGTAATAGTATCCTCTTATTCAGGTAATACAGAAGAGACGCTGACAGCAATGCAGCAAGCGCTTAAAGCAAGGGCTACAGTAGTATGCATTACATCGGGTGGAAAGGTTGCAGAGATAGCGAGGAAGAAAAAACTGGATTGCATATTGCTGCCCGCAGGTATGCCACCACGCTCTTGCCTGGGATATTCTACTGTGCAGGTATTGTTTATACTGGAGCATTACGGATTGATAAAACGCGATTTTGTAAGGAATATAAAAGCATCAATAAAGATGCTGCGCATGGATGAAAAAGCCATACAGAAAAAGGGTAGTGCCCTGGCTGATAAGCTGAGCGGCAAAACCCCTGTGATATATACTGCCGGCCAGTTTGAGGCTGTGGCTACACGCTTTCGCCAGCAGCTGAATGAGAATAGCAAGGTGCTGGGATGGGAGCGCGTGATACCCGAAATGAACCATAACGAACTGGTGGGCTGGAAAGATAAAGCTGCTGACAAAGTTGTCATCTTCCTGCGAAATGATGATGATTATGACCGTGTAAAAACACGTATGGAGATCAACAAAAAGATCGTTCGTAAATACAGTCCGAATATTATAGAGCTATACTCAAAAGGGAAAAGCTATTGGGAGAAGGTATTTTATATCATACATGTTACCGATTGGGCATCTGTATTTCTTGCCGAACTACGCCATCAGGATTCTATGGAAGTGAAGGTGATAGATTTCCTAAAAGACTCATTAGCGAAAGTATAGTTAATAGCTCAATGGCTCAATTCTCAATTGCTCCATTTTAAATGTGAGAATGTGATTTAATGTGATGGAATGTGGGTTTATTTAGGAATTGGGAATTAGATATTTGGAATTAGGGAGAGCTATTGTTAGAACACATCCTATTTTTTAGATTTCAAGAACTTGTAAAAGTTTTATACATTTGCGGCCTGGCAAGTCTTATACGACCAGCTCCTGCTGAATCCCCCAGGACAGGAATGTAGCAAGGGCGGGCGGTTGTAGCGGTGCGATGTGAGTAACTTGCCAGATTTTTTTATTTATGATTTGTGATTTATGATCTATGAATTCACAAGAACTGAAAGACCGCCTAAAGTCATTTGCTTATCGTTCTATTAAAGTTTGTGAATCATTACCTAATAATCTCACTTCTCAAACAATAGCCAAACAATTGTTGCGTTCAGCCTTATCAAGTGCTGCTAATTATAGGTCTGCAACTCGTGCGCAATCAAAAAAACAATTCCTTGCTAAACTTAATATTGCCCTGGAAGAGATTGATGAATCATCTTTTTGGCTGGAATCATTAAATGATTTAAAAATTATACATATTGATAAGTTATCTCCATTAATACAAGAATCAATAGAATTAACTAAAATTCTATCGGCAGCTAAAAATACTACTGTGAAAAATCTTAATAAAGCTTAATTTTCGGCAAAATTCATCAATCATAAATCATACATCACAAATCATAAATAGTTATGAAATTTTTTATAGATACGGCAAATCTTGCCCAGATCAAAGAAGCTCACGATTTGGGCATATTAGATGGTGTTACTACCAACCCATCGCTGATGGCTAAGGAAGGCATAAAAGGCCATGATGCCATTATGCAACACTACAAAGATATCTGCGAAATAGTGGACGGACCAGTGAGTGCAGAAGTATTTGGTGTTACGTTTGACGAAATAGTAAAAGAAGGTATAGCACTGGCTAAAATACATGAGAACATCGTGGTGAAGGTGCCGATGATAAAAGAGGGCATCAAGGCAATAAAATGGTTTACCGATAATGGCATTCGTACCAATTGCACATTGGTGTTCTCTGCAGGGCAGGCGATATTGGCTGCTAAGGCTGGTGCATCGTTCGTATCTCCTTTTATTGGCCGTATAGATGATGGTAGTTGGGATGGTGTGCAACTGATAGAACAGATAGTAAGCATCTACAATGCGCAGGGATATATGACAGAGGTGCTTGCGGCTTCTATTCGCAGCCCATTGCATATTGTACGTTGCGCTGAGGCTGGCGCTGATGTGTGTACTTGTCCGCTGGTATCTATATTGGGTTTGTTGAAGCATCCGCTTACTGACCTGGGACTGGAGCAGTTCTTGAGCGATGCGAAGAAGATGCAATAAACATCTGAACTCGAATTTATGGAATTTTAGGAATTAAAGAATTTATATGAAAAACCCCTACCATCTGGTCGGGGTTTTGTTTGCTACTTATATTTGATAACTATGGTATCGAGTGATTTGGCTAAAGCCAAAAGATATTTAATAATAAACCCCGACCTAAAGGTCGGGGCTATTTTTTTTGTACGAGGTTTGGTATTAAAGTATTGTTTTCAACACATCGTTTAAGATATCCGCGGTTTCATCTTTGCTGTTGCCTTCGGCATAGACGCGTAGCAGTGGCTCTGTGCCCGATGCGCGCAGCATGATCCAGCCACCATTGTCGAGATGATATTTGATACCGTCTATGGTTTCTCTGCGGTTGAATTTGTATTTGCCAAATGTCGGGTATTGGTTAGCTGTTGCTTTTTGGATGATGGCATTTTTCTTATCATTTTCCACGTGCAGGTCTTTACGGTCGTAAAAGAAAGTACCTACCACATCATATACTTCCTGTATGAGTTGTTTCATTGTTTTGCCTGTGGTGCTCATAAATTCGTAAACAAGCAAACCATCGTAGATGCCATCGCGCTCGGGTATATGGCCTTTTACGGCTATACCACCGCTTTCTTCGCCACCTACTAATACATCTTCGTGTATCATTATTTCGCTGATGTATTTGAAACCAACGGGTGTTACTTCTACAGGGAGACCATAGGCTTCGCACATTTTTTTAACACGGTCTGTTACTGAGAATGCTATTACTACTTTGCCGCTCATGTTTTTGTACTTGTGCAGGTAGTGTATTAGTAGCAGTAGTATATGGTGTGCATCTACAAAATTACCTTCCTCATCATAGAGGCCGATACGGTCTGCATCACCATCGGTAGCGAGACCTATTTTTACTTCGGGTGTAGTAGCTACGGTATGTGCCAGCTCCTGCAGGTTCTTATCTAATGGCTCAGGTGCCTGGCCGAGAAAGCCGGGGTTGTTATCGCAATGCAGTAATACGGCGCCGGGTAATAGGCGGCGTACAACATTTTGTCCTGCGCCAAACATAGCATCGTAGGCGAGTTTGAAAGGAGATCTTTTCAGCGCTTCGAAATCGAATTTTGTTTGCAGGTATTCGGTATACATGTCTTCAAGATTCACGTATTCGAGTATACCTTTTGATTGCCATTGATCCAATGATTCTGAAGGAATGGTTACATCTTCGGGTATCAATGCTTCTACTGCTGCAATATCTTTAGGGCTGGAAGGGCCGCCGTGCGCGCCTTTCAGTTTATACCCATTATATGAAGGGGGATTGTGTGATGCAGTAATAACAACACCTTGTTGTGCGCTTATCTTAAGAACGCCTAAAGATATCATGGGTGTGCTGATGAAGCCTTTTGCGAGTGCAACTTTTATACCGTTGGCACATAACACTTTTGTAACTACTTCAGTAAATAATTCGCCTCCAAAACGACAATCATGGCCTACCAATACTTTAGGGTCTTTAAAATTTTGATGGAGCCAGTCGGCCTGGGCTTTTGCAACACGGGCTACATTATAAACTGTGAAATCGAGCGCAATGATGGCGCGCCAGCCGTCTGTTCCGAATTTGATCTTATCTGGTGTCATTACTGGTTATATATTCAATAAAAAAGTATTGAAGAAGTGTATGTTAACAATTTAACAGAATCTTCAAGGCCCGCAAATTTACTAAAGCTTAATTTTATTAAAAATTAAATTACAATGCCAGAACAAATATTATCCATTAATCCCACGACAGGAGCTACCATAGCCACATACGAGCCATACAATGAAGAAACAGTGAATAATGCTTTGACGATTGCCCAAAAGGGATTTGGAGTATGGGGGAAGATGAGTTTTAGAGAAAGGGGGGTAGTTTTTAGGAATATAGCCAAAGAACTACGTGTGCAGAAAGAAGACCTGGCACTACTGGCTACCCGAGAGATGGGCAAGCCTATACAGCAAAGCAGGGATGAAGTAGAGAAATGTGCCAAGACCTTTGAGTATTATGCTAAGGAAGGCCCGAAATTCCTGGCTGATGAAAAGGTGGAAACGGATGCTAAGAAGAGCTATGTGAGCTTTCAACCGCTGGGTGTAGTGCTGGCTGTGATGCCCTGGAATTTTCCTTACTGGCAGGTATTCAGGGCTATGGGGCCGGCATTGATGGCGGGTAATACGATGGTGTTGAAACATGCATCGAATGTGAGTGGTTGTGCATTGGCCATTGAAAATGTGATAAAGAAGGCTAAGGCACCGAAGGGATTGTTCCAAACCCTATTAGTTCCATCATCAAGGGTAGAGGGGCTTATTGATAATCCAATTATTGCTGCAATAACATTTACAGGGAGTACCCATGCCGGTAGTAAGATAGCTATGGCTGCGGGGCGCAACCTGAAAAAACAGGTATTAGAACTGGGTGGTAGTGATGCCTATGTAGTGCTGGAAGATGCGGATATAGAATTTGCTGCTGAATTATGCAAGAATGGAAGGTTGTTGAATAGCGGACAAAGCTGTGTGGCTGCTAAAAGGTTTGTAGTAGTAAAGTCTATCAGAAAGGAATTTGAAAAGCTAATGGTGGAGAAAATGCAGGCATCAAAATTTGGTAACCCTATGGACAGTGGTAATAAAATAGGGCCTATGGCAAGGCATGACCTGAGAGACCAATTGCATGCGCAGGTACTGAAAAGTATAGAGATGGGAGCTAAATTATTGTGTGGTGGTTATATACCTGATGGTGAGGGCGCTTTTTATCCGCCTACTGTATTGGGGAATGTGAAAAAGGGTATGCCTGCTTATGATGAAGAATTGTTTGGCCCTGTGGCAGCCATCATAGAGGCAAAGAATGAAACAGATGCCATACGAGTGGCTAATGATAGTATTTATGGATTGGGTTGCTGCATTATATCTAAAGACATAAAACATGCAGAACAACTTGCTGCTAAGGAAATGCAGGCAGGTAATTGCTTTGTAAATGACATTGTACATTCTGATGCCAGGCTGCCATTTGGCGGGGTGAAGCATAGCGGATATGGCAGGGAATTAGGTATATTTGGGATAAGGGAGTTTGTGAATATTAAAACGGTATTCATTAAATAATGGCTCAATGGCTCGATAGCTCAATGGCTCAATTTTGAGTATTGACTAATTCATTTAATTTAGGCAAATGAAGAAATATACTTACCTCGCACTTGGAGATTCTTATACTATTGGTGAGCAGGTGCCATATGCGGAGAATTTTCCGAACCAAACGGTACAATTACTAAAGAAAGAGAATTTTGATGTGGCCGATCCTGTAATTATTGCTGTGACCGGGTGGACAACGGATGAACTGGCTGCATCTATAAGAGAACATAACCTGCACGAAACATTTTCGTTTGTTACATTGCTGATAGGCGTAAATAATCAATATCGCGGGCGTGATTTGGATAATTATAAACATGAATTCAGGTCGCTATTAGAACAGGCTATCGTGTTTGCCAATGGTAATCCGCACCATGTGTTTGTATTGTCTATTCCTGATTGGGGGGTAACACCTTTTGCAGAGGGTAAAGACAGGGAGAAAATAGCGAGAGAGATCGATGCATATAATAAAGCGAATAAAGAAATAACGGATGAGTATAAGTCTTACTATCTCTACATTACTGACAGTACGCGAGAGGCAGCTAAGGATAGATCTTTAGTGGCAGGCGATGGGCTGCATCCTTCGGCTAAGGAATATAGTGTGTGGGCGGAACATTTAGCGCCGCTGATTGTTGGGGAATTGAAGAAGTAAAGCCCCCTCCGGCTCCCCCGAAGGGGGAGGGACATGTTATGAAAGGCTATCTAACAGTTTATCAAACTTTTCTTTGTTGATGATCTTTTGCCATTGGGTGCCTTCGGCAATAACCCGGTCACCCACTTTTGCAACAAAGTCATTTATTATTTCATTCTTTCTTACTTCTTTTAAGGTGGCTGTAAACATTACTTCCTGTCCTAACAGGGCAGGGGAGATGTGACGGATATTGATGCCTGTGCCAATGCCTTCTTCGCCAGGTTCTTTCATTTCTAAAACAAACAATCTGCCACTCCATTCCGCATCTCTTGCGAGTGCAAATGTAGAATAGACCGGGTGTACTTCACCACTATCAAAACTGGCTGTTTCAGATTTATCTACAGTATGTGAATAGGTTTTTGTATCGCCTGTTTTAAAAGGATTCTTCATTGTGTGAAATTCTACATAATTAATAACATTAACCACAAAGGACACGAAGTAATTACAAAGAACACAAAGAAAAGATAAATAGGTCTGTCCTGGTTTCTTTTTTGTGAAATTCTATGTAATTAATAATATTAACCATAAAGGATACGAAGTAATCACAAAGAACACAAAGAAAAAGATAATTAGGTCTGTCCTGGTTTCTTTTTTGTGAAATTCTATGTAATTAATAACATTAACCACAAAGGACACGAAGTAATCACAAAGAACACAAAGAACACAAAGAACACAAAGAAAATGGTTTTATGTTTTTCTTGGTTTCTTTTTTGCAGCAGGGAAGAGTACGTTGTTCAATATTAAACGATAGCCGGGTGAGGTAGGGTGCAGGCTCAGGTCGGTAGGAGGGTCGCCTACGGCATGCTGGTAATCTTCGGGATCATGGCCACCATAGAATGTCCAGGTGCCTTTGCCATATTCGCCATGTATATAGCGGGCTTCGTTGGCAGGTTTGTAATCGCCCATTACGAGTACACTCGATTTCAATACTTCTTTACGGAACGATGTGGTCTGACCCATAAAGCCTTTGATGGTAGCGGTATGGTCTTGTGTGAGCATAGCAGGTACCGGATCAAATTTAGCAGAGAATGTAAAGAGGGTGAAATAGTCTACATCCATAGGCACGTGCCTGAAGTTAGTATTGTCGATGTTAGAGTATTCGTATTCGAGCGGATTTGTAACCAGTGTAAAATCTTTGAACGCAAATGGCTTGGTGAAATCTAGTTTTTGCTGTGCATTAGGGTCCATAGGGTCGCCATCAAAAGGCACTTCACAAATATCTACACCATCAGCAGCCAGTGCAATATCATAGCTATCTGTAGCAGAGCACATAGCAAACATATAGCCACCACCTGCAACAAAATCGCGTATCTTTTTTACAACAGCGAGTTTTAATTGAGATACTTTTTTATAACCATGTTTGGCGGCAGTTTCTTCGGCAGACTTTTGATCGTTTTGGTACCATGTAGCATTGCGATATCCTGCCCAGAATTTACCATACTGTCCTGTGAAATCTTCGTGATGCAGATGCAGCCAGTCATATTTTACCAGCTTATCTGCCAGCACATCATCATCATATACTTTGTCGAAAGGTATTTCGGCATATGCGAGCACCAGTGTTACGGCATCATCCCAGGGTTCTTTATTAGGTGGTGTGTATACTGCTATTTTGGGTGGCTTCTGTAGTTTTATCACATCCTCATTTGCATCGGGGTTTGCTATCTCTGTTAGTATGCCGGTATATTGTGCATCGCTCATAACCTCATAATCGACACCGCGCAATTTGCACAGGCGTTCAACTGCATCTGTTTGTGGCATACCAAAACTTCCACCTTTATAATTGAGCAGCCAGTCTACTTCTATTCCCAATTGTAAGGCTGCATAAGCTATACCATATGCTTTCAGGTGGTTGCGCTGTGTTTCGGCATCCATTGGAATGAACAGATGGGAGGCAAAAACATTGTTGAGGCTTACAAGAAATATAACCGAGCAAATGATCTTTTTCATCAGTCTTGTAAATTAACGATAATCGGGGATATAGGAAGCGGGTGTACTTTTTTTAACAACACATGAACATTTTTTATCTTGCCAACTGACGCATAAATGACAATAAAAGCAAATTCGCTTATATACCTTTGTGCACATTTATCAATAATCTATGGCTGAATACAGTAATTTCCGGGCACTACGTGCTATCATAAAAGCAAGTTTGCAGGCGATCTTTAAAAGTCCTTCAGCAGTAGTTTTTAGTATTGCTTTTCCACTGATATTTATATTGGTGTTTGGTTTTTTAGGTGGTGGCAGAGGCTATCATATTAATGTAGCTGCTGTACCCGGTAGTGATACTACCTCACCAATATATGGTATACTACACCAGATACCTGTATTAAAGTGGAAGGAGGTGAAGGATACCGCAGAGCTGAATGCTGAACTGAAAGCTGATAATATAGTAGCAGCAATAAAAATTGAAACACATGCGGATAGCGCCAAGCCAAGATATACTGTATCATTACAAGCACCTTCATTAGAAAAAGATAAGGCTACCCAATTGCAGTCGATTATATATGGTGTAGTTCAGCGGATGGACCCGGGAATACAGGATCGTATCAATATGGTTGCGGATGTTGATGTGCACTATACCGAGGTACGAGAGTATAAACAGATAGATTTTATATTGCCTGGGCAATTGGGTTTTTCACTGCTGGCTGCGGGTGTGTTTGGGACTGCATTTGTTTTCTTTAACCTGAGACAGACCTTGGTATTGAAACGTTTTTTTGCAACTCCTGTTAGTCGTTCCACCATTGTATTGGGTGAGGGGATAGCCCGTATGATATTCCAGGTAATGGGGTCTATCATTATTATCTGTATCGGGCATTTTATTTTTGGTTTTACTTTGATACATGGCTGGATAACATTTGTAGAGATGCTGCTGATATGTATGCTTGGGTTGATGGTGTTTATGGGTTTTGGTTTTATTATTAGCAGTGTGGCTAAGAGTGAATCATCTATTCCTCCATTTGCCAATTTGATCACGATGCCGCAGTTTTTGCTGGCGGGTACTTTCTTCCCGATAGATAATTTTCCAAAGTGGTTGCAGCCTGTGTGTAAGATATTGCCGCTTACTTATATGAACGATGCACTTAGGAGTATAGCTTTTGATGGTGCGAGCTTTGGTGATATAAAGATGGACCTGCTGATAGTTGTGGCATGGGGTGTAGGGGTTTATATTGTTGCAGCGCGGGTGTTTAAGTGGGAGTAAGGCCCCCTCCTAACCTCCCCCGATAGGGGAGGAATTTATTTTGTGATTTATGATTGGCGGTACTGTTGCATTCTACTACCGAATTAAAGTAATGTCTCCTTTTTGTTCTTCGTAGTGGCCGGTGAGGCATTTGGCCCTGAGCAGGTAGAAATAGGTACCTATTTCACAAGGCTGACCGTGGTAGTTGCCATCCCAACCTATGATTGGATCTGCTGTAGTGAAAACCCGTTGTCCCCAGCGGTCGAAGATAGAGAGTTCGTAGCTTTCCATATTGCCATAGGTAATGATACGGAAACGATCGTTCCTGCCATCACCGTTGGGCGTAAATGCATTTGGATAAGAGAACATACAACATGGCTGTATGTTTGAATAGATAGCTGTCGCGGAATCAATACAATTATTACTGTCGGTTACTATTACGGTATAGGTAGCTGTATCTAATGCGAGTGAGAATTGGTTGCCATCTTTGTCTTTTACTATTTTGTTGCTGGTGGATTCCCATTTATATTTTACGCCGCCTGTTGCTTCGAGGTATATTTTGTCGCCAAGGCATACGGAGGTTTTATAGTCGAGTATACTGATATGTGGCAGGTCGTAAACGGTAATTTTTACGGTATCGAATAGGATGGAGCAGGCTTTATAATGTTCAGATGCGAACCATAAATACGTGCCGGGCGTGGTGGTGGCGGGTATTGGTGCAGATGACAAGGGATAGTTATTAGCATCATACCATTGCACGGTGCTACTGTCAATAAAAGACAGCGTTATGGGTGATGCTGGTTGGTATTTGCAATAGACAATAGGAGATGTGTATGGATCGGGTAATGTGCCACTATCTACCACTGAAAATGTATAAGATACGGGGCATGATGAATTAACCGAACTGACAATAGCAGTGTAGCTGCCTGCTGCAAGACTATCTGTAGCTATGCCAGTACTGTCGCGTACCACACTTATGCTTTTGCCACCTTGGTATATGGTTATGATACGAGGGGTTGCGCCATAGGCCAGATTGAATTGTACGAATGCTTTATGAACACATTGAGTAGGGTATAAAATAGTATGAGATACCGTATAGGGTGGTACTACATCAATTGTATATGCAATAGTTTGGGTGCTGGAAATAGGGCAATGGTCGTTTTTGTAAGTAACAAAGAAATTATAGATACCTGTAGTAAGGGTAGAAGTATTCCATGAAAAAGATATGATAGGCGTAGGCGTATTATTTTTAGCTACAGCTATGGATGCAGTGACGGGTACACTATTTGGTGTGGCTAATATGGTATCGCCAACTGAATCGGAGGCGAAGATGTTGAAGGTAAGTTGGGGGGTACCTTGGCAAATTGTAATGATATTGCCGTTGTTATATCCGCCAATTACATTTTCAACATTGGCTGTGGGTGGTGTAGTGTTGCAATTGTCGAGAATGATAAAGGTCATTTCGCGCATACTGGTGCCGACCAATATGCCATTCCTGTATTCGCTCACTTTTGTAACGATGAGTGCATCTTGTGTAATGTTTGGTAGAAAATTTAACTGACCGTTTATCTTGCTGAATGAAAAGGTATCGGCAGATATGGGGCGCAGGTAGGTGTAGGGTGTGATATAATGCACAGAAGCACCATTGTCCAATGCCGGCGTAAGATTGTATGCAAGGGAGTCGCCATCTGCATCGGTGCAGCCCTGGTTATATTGTTGCGATGTGTTGATACAATAAAACGGGGTTGGGATAGTAGTGTATTGTGGCGAATTGTTTTCGGCATTAGCATTATTGAGTGTGGCTACCAAATAGACAGTTGTACCGGTAGTGCCATTATTTACATTGGTAATAGCGGTACTTCTGCCCGCCGAATTGATGCCACCCATGCCGCCGGCAAATATAAACTCCCAGTTTGCGCTTGCTGCAGGCACGTAATAAGTATTTGAATAGACATATTTTGTTACACCAGGCAGGGTGCCACCATGACAAGTGGTATTATTGATCTGGGAAGGACAAACGGGAGAGACCTCTATACCGGTGCCAGGTTCGGGATATAAAGTAACGGAATCAATTGAGGTACCACTATTCCGGATGTAAATTTCCGGGTTGCTAGCGGCCAAAAATTTAAAGGCAGAGCCTGAACAGTCTCCATATAAGGTAAGCGATATTTTGTATGTTCTGCCTGTGTCGTGGGTGTATAATAATTCGCCGCCGAATATATGTGTGGCATGCGCCTGCTGGTGAAGCGCAAAAAACAATATAAAGGCAAAGAACAATTTTTTCATTGGGGGTAAACTATGATATTGAGACGCCAAAATTGATGTATTTCCTGTTATTTCTACTTTATTTTTATATGAAGGGTGAAAATGTGGCGATGAGTGGGTTTATTGGTTAATAGGTTAATAAGTTAATTAGTCTCATGGATTCGTTTCTTGAAGACATTGGGATTGAATGTCTCATTGTGGGATGGACGGTGATCGCCTAATGATTATTTATATAAGTGATCGCTGTTGGGCTGACTGATTTTCAACTTATAAAGCTATTTTTGAGCCTTAATTAGTGTAACTGAATGGATCTGGAATTTAATAAGAATGATGATGCTATGCGGCTGGCGGTGAGCCAGATGAAGCAGCGCCATGCACAGGTGAGCCTGGGTGGTGGTAAGAAGGCTATGGAGAAAGCTAAGGAGAAGGGCAAGATGAGCCCGCGTGAGCGCATAAAATATTTGATAGATGCGGATAGTGTGTTTACGGAGATTGGTTCGTTTGCCGGATACGAGATGTACCCAGAGCACGGTGGCTGTCCGGCGGGTGGTACTGTGGCTGGTATGGGCTACGTGAGCGGCAGGCAGTGTGTAATTGTGGCTAATGATAATACGGTGAAGGCGGGGGCATGGTTCCCGATAACGGGTAAGAAGAACCTGAGGCTGCAGGAGATAGCAATGGAGAACCATTTGCCAGTAATATATATAGTGGATAGTGCGGGTGTGTATTTGCCTATGCAGGATGAGATATTTCCGGATAAGGAACATTTTGGAAGGATATTCAGGAATAATGCGCAGATGAGTGCGATGGGTATCACCCAGATAGCCGCTGTAATGGGTAGCTGTGTGGCAGGTGGTGCTTACCTGCCGATAATGAGTGATGAGACGCTGATGGTGGAGGGGAATGGTTCGATATTTTTGGCGGGGCCTTATTTGGTGAAGGCTGCTATTGGTGAGGATGTGGATGCGCAGACATTGGGTGGCGCTAAGATGCATACGGAGGTGAGTGGTATTGCTGATTATAAATTTGATACGGAAGCGGAATGCCTGGACCAGGTGAAACGCATTATGGATAAGATAGGTGAGAAGACGAAGGCGGGCTTTGACCGAATAAAACCTGTGGCACCTAAAAAAGATGTGAAGGATATATACGGTATTGTATCGCCGGATAATAGCAAGCAGTATGATATAGTAGAGGTGATAGAAAGGATAGTAGATAATTCGGAATTTGACCAGTATAAAGAGGACTATGGGAAGACGATCGTATGTGGGTATGGACGTGTAGATGGATGGGCTGTGGGCATTGTTGCTAACCAACGGAAGATAGTGAAGAGTGGCAAGGGCGAGATGCAACTGGGTGGTGTGATATATAATGACAGCGCTGATAAAGCTGCAAGATTTATTATGAATTGCAACCAGAAGAAAATACCGCTTGTATTTCTGCAGGATGTAACGGGCTTTATGGTGGGTAGCCGAAGCGAACAAAGTGGCATTATAAAAGATGGTGCAAAACTGGTGAATGCGGTGGCAAATTCTATTGTACCAAAAATTACTGTCATCATTGGTAATTCTTATGGTGCAGGTAACTATGCTATGTGTGGTAAGGCTTATGATCCGAGATTTATTTATGGTTGGCCAAATGCGCGTATTGCTGTGATGGGTGGAGAACAGGCAGCTAAGACTTTGTTGCAGATACAGGTAGCGTCGCTGAAAGCAAAGGGTGAGGTGATAGAACCTGAAAAAGAAAAAGAATTACTGAAAGAAATAGTGGACCGCTATAGCGCGCAGACAAGCGCTTACTATGCCGCGGCAAGACTGTGGATAGATGAGATAATAGACCCTGTGGATACAAGGCAGGTGATAAGCGAAGGGATAAAGGCTGCTAACCATGCGCCGGTGAGTGATAATTTGAAGATGGGGGTGTTTCAGGTGTAAACCCCCAAACCCCCTAAAGGGGGCTTTTTATTTTTTGTAAGTATAATATTTGTATATAGTTAAATTTATGGTTCCCTTTAGGGACAGGGCAAATGATCGAAATAAAGAACATAAGCAAGAGTTTTGGAGATAAGGTGGTGCTGGATGATATATCTGCTACGATGCAATCGGGCAAGACGAATCTTATTATTGGTACGAGTGGTAGCGGTAAGACGGTAATGATAAAAATAATGATCGGCTTGCTGAAGCCTGATAAGGGGCAGGTGCTATATGAGGGTAAGGATATGACGACGATGGGCAAGAAGGAGCTGAAAGACCTGCGTGTGCAATTGGGTGTTATGTTCCAGGGGAGTGCGTTGTTTGATAGTAAGAATGTAGAGGCGAATGTGATGTTTCCGCTGGATATGTTCACAAATGATACGAGAAGAGAGAAAATAAAAATAGTGAATGGTGTGCTGGACCGTGTGAACCTAAAGGATGTAAACAAAAAATTTCCGGCAGAGATAAGCGGTGGTATGAAAAAGCGTGTGGCATTGGCGAGGGCGCTGGTGATGAATCCTAAATATTTGTTTTGCGACGAGCCTAATTCAGGACTGGACCCACAGACGTCTATGGTGATAGATAAGCTGGTAAAAGAATTGACCATTGAATATAAGATGACCACTGTTATCAACACCCATGATATGAATACGGTGATGGAGAGTGGTGACCATATTGTGTACCTCTACCAGGGTAAGAAAAAATGGGAGGGCAGTAATAAAGAGATCATCTTCAGCGACGATAAAGAGCTGAATAATTTCATCTTCGCTTCAGAGTTCCTGAGCAAGGCGAAAGAGATGAGCATGATAGAGGCTCAACAGCAGAAGGGTTTTTGATTTATGATTTATGATTTATCGAATTATTAATCTACCACTATAATATTCATCATTGTTTACTACTTTATATAGATAGAGACCTTGCGGGTATTGGGATAGGTCTATTCTGTGCGAATAAGGTGTCTTAAATAATACTTGCCCCATTGCATTGGTTATTTCTATTTGGGTTTGGTTTTCGTTGTCTAATGTGGGGAAGATGAAGATGCCATCTTTGGATGGATTGGGGGAGATGTTGAGCGTGTGATAGGAACTAATTTGCGGTACTAAATTACCGTAATCGTCGGCTTCTATTTTTATGCTGTCAATTATCCAGCCATCCATAGGAACGGGCATGGAATCACTTACAAAGCGGAATCTTATATAAACAGGTATGCCGGAATTGATATGACAACCAGATGTACCTTTAGTAAGCCTGACGGGAAATCCCATAAAGAATTGAAATCTTGAATACTGCCAGGTACCGCTTGTGTTCGTAAAAGCAGGGTCTCCTGTAGCCAGCGTGTCGGTTTTAGCATAGAAGTTACTAGTTAGTATTCCACCAAAGCCAGGGGAACCACTATCAGCATTGCAAATGCCTTTCACATTTTGCCAGGTAGTGCCGGTATCTAATGAGAATTCAACAATACCACCATCGCGGCCGGGTTTTGTTTGATATTTGTGTTTGAAATCAATGATAGCATTAAACGGGAGGTTGGTGATCTTTAATAAAAATGCATCATTCGCATTTTTTGAATAGGGCTGAGCGGTGTCTGTCATGATAGCGAAAGTGGTATCAACGCTGCCCGCCGAGAAAAAAGCTTTATGTGTTTTTCCAATTCTCCATAAGTGTGTACTAGTAGTATCGATATTTACGTTGTATTTGGGTGTTGACCCAAAAGTATGATGTAAAGAATCAGGCAGATCGAATGTAAAGACTGTGGAGTCTAATGGGACTCCATCATAAATATGAAGTTGTGCAGTAGCCGCAAAGGATAAAAGAATAATAAAAAGAGAAAGTAGTGTTTTTTTCATAGGTTATAGATTGTATACTAAAGATACAAATATTTATTATGAAAAGAAAGTCCCGCAGAAAGCGGGACTTTCTTGTGAAAGGAGTCTAAACCTTATCACACCAAAAAGTCTGCAAAATTGTATAATAGCCAATACGGCTGTATTATATAGACGCTGCCGGATGATAAAATGTTAGGACCTTCCTGAATTATTTTTTACCAAATAGCTTATAGCTTACCCCTACCCGTATATAGGTTTGGGAATACAGGCTACCTATGGTATTGTTGGGTATGTTATTCAGGTTTGAAATATTAGGTTGTATTGAAAAATATAAGCCTAACCTGTCGTCCGGGTTATAGTTTATGCCTAGTACAATGCTTGTTCGGATATTAGTTGTTGTGGGATTTTGATATTGTGAAGAATCGTAAGTGCTGTATAAAGGAGAAGTATGGTATTTAATATAGACATTGGCAGCAGAGAGGTAGCCCGGTGCCTGTACCGAGTCAATACCTGATATAGACCCATGAACAGATGTAGTAGTGGTAGTGATAGCAAGAATGTCGCCAATAGTAAAGACCGGCCCCGCAAATATATAAAAGCCGTTACCCGTTTTGAATTTGAAGATGAGGGGTAATTCTATCTCTGTGGTGCGGGTGGCATCTATGCTATGGTATTTTGTAACGGAGTCAAATGTATGTTTATAGGAAGATATATTCCATGTACCGTTAGTGCCAATAAATGAGTCAACTGTATTTGGAGAAATAAATCTTTCAGGTTGTTTAAAAGCCCCTCCGCCGGTGCCGTTTATTTTTATCCCGGGTTCAAACTGAATGGAAAATTTATCTGATAGTTTCAATTCGAAATAAGGAGATAATACCAGGCTGTTTATTGAAAAAGCATGCGTACCAAAACTATAAGAAGCTTTTACACCTACATCAAGTCTTACATGGCTTTTATTAGCCAATAGCGCAGTGCTGTCTTTTGCAACCTTCCATTTATCGGCAGGCTTATTTTGTAACTTACCCAGTTGAGCATTTAAAGGTGGGTTGGTTTTATTGTCTGTTATTGGTTTTTCGATGACCTTAGATGGGTCTATTTGGTGTGTAGCTGCGTAAGTATTGTTATCGATCTTTTTGTTAGAAAGTTTTTTTGAAGAAGTTGTGTTATTTGCAGTTGTATCTGTGCCTGTATTCACCTGTTTTTTAGCAGTCGTTTTTTCAAATGTGGGTTCTGTTTTTTGTGTGGTCGTGTTATTGGCCTGGTTGTCTTTTACAGGTATGTCTTGTTTTTTTGTTTCCTTGTTTTTTGCAATTAAAGAATCAGTTGCTCTCTTCTTTTTAGTGTCTTCATCTTCAACTTTTATCACGTGATCTTTCTTTTGGGATGTTGCAGCAGCAATCTTGCCGTTCTTTTTCGGGGTGCTGTCTACCAGTTTAGGTTTGCTTTTATCTTTTACTGCGGTTGTTTTAGCAAGCGGGTTCATTCTTTTATTGTAAGCTGTATCAGGCCCAGATTTTGCATCTTTCTTGTCTGATGTAGTTGTGGCAGTGGCGAAATTTGTTTTCTGCTTATTGTCACTGTTGATTACAGGTGTTTGTTTTTTGCTAGTAGTTGTATTATCGTCAGTGAGTTTTTGTGTAGTAGTAGTTATAGTGGCATTATCAACAAATTGCTTTTTCTTCTTCTTTTTCTTTTCAGGGCTGGTGTTGTTAGCCACAACAATTGGTGTACTGATATTAGCGCCGGGTTGTAAAGAAGTAGTAGTCGTGTTCGGATCATTAATTGTATTAGTATGCTTTTTCTTAGCGGCTATACTATTTATAGAATTGTCGTTGGTATTGTCTGTGTTATTGGTGGTTATGGTTTGTTTATTATTGTTGGCAGTTGCTGTTATGGTTTCTTCTGTGTTTATTTTTTGTGTGGTTGTTGTTTGAGTTGATGTATTATTGGCAACAGGTTCATTTACTATTGTTGCCGGGGCAGTAGCAGCAGTAGCAGCAGTGTGCCTGGGCAGGCCAAGCATATCTTTAGCAAAATAGGCACCTATAGTACCTGTTAAGAGTACCAGTGCGATCCACCACCAGCCGAACGGACGGCTTTTGTCACCATCTAAGCGCTTATTGAGCGTATTCCAGACGGCCGACGGCGGAACTTCAGTATAGCCGCCAAGCCCCCTAAGGAACAGCTCGTCGATATGTAAGTTCTGATTTGCCATGGGTTATATCAAATTATTTATTTTCTCTTTTAACCTTCTGCGCGCATCGTTTAAATGCCACCTGCTGTTGTTTTCAGTTATTTCAAGTAATTGGGCTATTTCCTTGTGTGGATAATCTTCAAATACATGCAGGTTAAAAACTGCACGTTGGGTATCCGGTAATTCATGTATCAATTCTAAAAGCGCTTTGTAGTTGATCCTGCCTATGGTGTCGTTGTCTATGTTTGTGTCTATTGTATCAATATCTTTATCTGTTACTACACTATGTTTTGCGTTTCTTCTGAAATGATCAGAAATAATGTTTATAGCGATCCTTCTCATCCAGCCTTCAAAGGCGCCTTCAAAGGAGTATTGGGGCAAACGGGTAAAAACGCGGTAAAAAACATCGTTCAATATTTCTTGTGCTATATTATTGTTATATACATATCGTCTGATAATACCATATAATACCGGTGCAAACTTGTCGTATAGGGCTTTTTGAGCATTTCGGTTATTGGCAATACAATCCCTTATCAGCAAGAAAAGGTCTTTATCTTCTGATGTTGCAGGCGTTGGTAGAGGTTGGGCGGCTATGTTTCCGGGCTTAGCCAATACTTAGGGGGTTAATTTTTCTTCAATAGCGGCAAACTTTATATTGTTTAGACGCAGGTATCTCTTTAAATGTTAGCGTGGCAGGTAGGTTTTTTAATGAATATTTTGGTAAAAAGATACCAATATTTCCTGAAAGCTATGTTATATTATAATAAATATTATTGCACACAAAAAATAAAAAAGCCTGGGTCAACCGGCTTTTTCCCTACGCAACATTTAAGTATTTACCTTTTCTACTCCTATTGACGTTGGGTGTGTTGAAAATGTTAGGGTGAACCTGATATTTTTTAAAATAAAAAAAGACCGATAGAAACCGGTCTTAATTTTTAATGTATGAAGGATCGTTATCGTTTTTCTACTTTTTCAACAGTTACGCCATTAACACCCTTCAGCATGATATAATACATGCCTGGTGTAAGTGATGCTACATTGATATGTGTTTGGTTTGACTGCATTGGTTGTTGCAAGATTGTTTGTCCGAGATTGTTGAGGACAATAACCTGGTCATATTTAGTATTGCCTGTATTAATGGTGAGTTCATTATTTGCAGGATTAGGATAAATAGATACCTGGTTGTTATTATTTACACCCGGTACTGCTGTAGTGTGTATCATATTAGTAACCGTGTTGGTCATAACTACCGGATTGTCATCAAAATAGATACCCGCCCTGTTGTTTACATTTGTGCCATTTGACAGGCCGGTGTTGGTATTGATGCTGAATGTAACATAACCGGTAGCCTGGCCATGATGGCTACTGTCTAACAATTGAATATTAGGAAAGTCAAATTTGAGGATGGTAGTACCGGCCGGGCCTTTTGATAATAATGGAACCATGTGGTGACTGCTGCTTATTATTTGCAGTGATTTAGGATCGAGGTATGATGACAGGGTATCGAGTATGTGGATATTAGTAGCGGGTGCATTACCTGTGTTTTCGAAAGAAAGTGTATAGGTAAGATTTGTGCCTGAAACTATATTGCCTTGTGGCATTACCTGCTTGTCATTAGGATCGTATGAGGCTGTTACGGTATCGTTATTGGTAACTGTATCGTCAGCGCTATTAGCATCGCCTGTAACATGTGTTATGTATGCTGTGTTTACTACACTTGTACCTATTGTTAACCATGGGTAAGTCTCTTCATTTGCATAAAAGGTAGCAGAAGAATCGATAGAGAGGTTGCTGAAACTCCAGGTGAGGGTATGGCCACTGGCGGTAGTAGCTGTTGGATAGCTGGCGCCATAAGTATATTTAGAATCCATTACCAGGGTAAGTGTTCCGCTTTTGTTGGTGCATGAATTGTTAGTAACCGTTACCATTACAGCGTCAGAGTGCCTGCCTGTATGTGTAACGAGGTGAACTGCGAGATCGAAACTTGTACTTGTACTGCAATGGAAACCAAAATCCCCTGCTGAAACAGAAGTGCCGAATGAAGGTGTGGCAGATAAGCTGCCACTAACCGGGCAGGCAAGTGTTACTGTAGCTGGTATATTAAATGGGGTGAAGGTATAGCTGGTGGTAGTTGATGCTGCTTTATAGACAAATGAACCATAAGCATAAATAGTATCAATGTGATGACCGGCAGAATCTACCCGTATAGCGCAGGGATAGTATACTATATGGTCGCCTGCATCGTATACGCAATTGCTGTTCACATCATCGTAGGTTCTGCCGGTAATATATTGGCAACCTTCTACTAACTGGGAATAGGAAAGAGAATCTACCCTGCCGCCGGCAGAACTATATAATACGAATTTTATGGTATATGTACCGGCTCCGGTATAGCTGTGTGACAGGTTTGTATAACCGGTTGAAATGCTG
>Ga0207124_1033_pt1 | contig 23073 bp, 20 predicted proteins | sample Alteio_BWMinHeat_37_FD_153506 | JGI IMG/M metagenome (GOLD analysis project Ga0207124, IMG submission 153506) | Enriched cells from forest soil in Barre Woods Harvard Forest LTER site, Petersham, Massachusetts, United States -... | ecosystem: Environmental > Terrestrial > Soil > Temperate forest >... | reverse complement strand
AGTTTTGAAGTATTAGGGCGTATGGATAATGCGGTGCTGAGGGGGTGTAGTTTGATGGCGATATGATAGATATTTGGAATTTGGAATTTGTGATTTGTAATTTTTCTATTGGCATTTCATTCATTATCTTTGCACCCCCTGAACAGAATACCATGCCCGGGTGGCGAAATTGGTAGACGCACTGTGTTCAGGTCGCAGCGCTCGCAAGGGTGTGCTGGTTCGAATCCAGTCCCGGGCACCAAAAGCCTTCTACGAAAGTGGAAGGCTTTTTTAATCTTATTTAACCCAGGAAAGCAGCTCAGCAGAGGGATTTTAAGTAGCCCGGTTTGGATAAATAATAATTGTTTTTTATATTTATATTATCTTATTCTTTAAACCTTAAATTATACCTTTTATGAAACCCTTATTTTTTCTTTTTGGGGCAGTTCTTGCTCTCAATACCCATGCAAACGCACAATGGCAATGGGGCAGAAGTAGCAATTTTACCGGTGATACTACTGCATACGCAGAAGGCACTTATATGACAACAGATAATGCCGGCAATGTGTATGGCCTTGGCGAGTTTGGCTCGGCAAGTAACCTGCCTTGTACGATTCATTTTGGCGCTACAAATTTTACTACTTCGGGAGACCGGCAAAACGTTTTGGTAAAATATGATTCTACCGGTCATCTTCTTTGGGCAAAAAATATTGTTTTTACGGGCACTTCGCATGGCATTTATAGTATAGGAGCTGATGGGAATGGCAATGTTTACCTGTTTGGCCAATTTATTAATACGGTCACTTTTGATAGTGCCACAACACTTACGGCAGGTAGTACAGGTAGCGATTATGGCTTTATTGTAAAATATTCTCCTGCGGGAAAGGTAATATGGGCCAAACATACTTACCTCGATGCTGGCTACATGAGTGTGGATACCGCCGGCAATATTTTTATTGCAGGCGCTTACCAGGTTAGTATAACACTTGGAACTATAACGCTTACAAATGCATCTTCTACGGGTACTACTGATATTTTTGTTGCAAAGTATGATTCTTCATTTCATACTGTTTGGGCTAAAAGCGCAGGTGGATCATTGAATGAAACTATTACAGCCTTTGCTATTGATGATAGTGATAATGCTTATGTAGGGGGTAGCTCCACATCTGCTGCTATCACATTTGGTACTGTATCACTTACCAATCCACATGATATGTACGTGGCTAAATTTAATGCTTCCGGAACTGCTTTATGGGCAAACGGCATTATGGCTGGAGCATCCGGAGATAATATTGCCGGTATATCTCCTTCCAGGGGTAGCAAGCATGGTGTTTATATTTGCGGCACTTTCCAATCGGCGCAAATGGTTCTGGGTGCAGATACTATTCACAGAACTAACTATTACAATTCTTTCATAGCCAGGTATGATAGTGTAGGAAGTTACGCTTGGGTGAGAACAGTCCGTTCTGCAAACAGTGCGCTTGGCACATATGGGTATGCTATGACTACCGATGTGTTGGGAAATGCATGGGTATCTGGGGCTGCATCACCGGGCATTGGTTCTATACACGGGCGTACTTACACTATTTTCGGTACAGATACGCTCGCTGCTGACAGCAATTACGATGCCTCATATATCGCTGAATACAGCCCGACCGGTTCATTTATGAAGGCATTGAATGTAAACAGTGGCGGGGATGATTATAACAGTATCACATCTGATAAGTTCGGTAATGTTTTTTTTCGGAGCAGATATCCTTGGTGTTCCGGTTAGTATAGGGCCTGATGTGATATACCCTAATAAAATGGAGGAGCAATTGCTGATCGCTAAATACAGGGCAGATAGCCTGCATTCGGAATATGTGCCTGTTGTTAATGCAGAACATATGCAGCTATATCCAAACCCTGCCACAGGATCAATACACGTAATACTGCCTTACACAAATGGTATTATAGAGGTGAGAGATTTATATGGCAGACGTGTTCTTCTGCAAAATATTACTGCATTACAAACTAACATAAGCCTTGAAGGTTTAGCGCCGGGAATGTATAATGTTATATGGCACAACGATGAAAAGAAATTAGTGTCAAAATTTGTGATAAAGTAATTTATGGTTGTCGGAATATATATTCAGTAGATTCTGTTTCCTGCACAAAGCCTTTCACTTTCGTGAAAGGCTTTTTTAATTATATTTGTAATACACTAAATAGAATTCTTATGTCTCTAACATCACCTAACAATAACGGCAAAGGCAAAAAAGGCGGCAAAAATGCAAAAAATAATATTCCTGCCGCGAAGAGTTTTATAAAGCCCGGCAAAGCCGGTGGCTTCTCTAAAAAGCCGGTAAAGACTGGTGGTATGCGGGGTAGTTAAAATATTTACACTATACCCGATATGAACAAATCTCGTTTAGAAGCATTTAGCGATGGGGTACTCGCTATTATCATTACCATTATGGTGTTGGAAATAAAAGTGCCGCATAGCGCTGATTGGCAGGCGCTACAGCCAATGGTGCCATCATTCACCAGCTACTTGCTTAGCTTTGTTTTTATTGGTATTTATTGGGGCAATCATCATCATTTGCTGCATACGGTCAAAACCATCTCTTCAGGTATTATCTGGGCCAATATGGCTTTACTCTTCTGTTTATCCCTCATACCATTTGCCACTGCGTGGATGGGTGAGAATGGCTATCAGCGCAATACCGTCATAGCCTATTCTGCTTTGCTATTCGCTTGTGGCATTTCATTCACTATCCTCCAGTTAGCTATTCAGCGCGCAAATGAATTTACACCGGCTCTTATAGAAGCGTTTGCAGTAGTTAAGAGAAAAGGCGTTTTTTCATTAATGGGTTATGCAGTTGCTATCGCAACAGCGTTTATAGATACCCGCATTTCTTGTGTGTGCATTGTCGTTGTAGCTATCATGTGGATAGTGCCCGATAAAAACATCGAAAAAGCATTAAAAAATTAAAGGCTCCATATGGAGCCTTTAATTTTTTTAATTTCTTAAGTAGCTATTTCATTTTAAAAGCTTTCTTCACTTTATCTACAAAGTCAAGCTTCTCCCATGTAAACAATTCTACCTTCATGGTCTTGGTCTTGCCATCGCCAGATTTGAAAGTTTTGGTTACAGTTTTAGGTTCGCGGCCCATATGTCCGTAAGCTGCACATTCGCTATACATAGGCTGACGCAATTTCAGGCGCTGCTCTATAAAATAAGGGCGCATATCAAATACTTCACTTACTTTTTTAGCTATCTGTCCGTCGGTCATTTTTACCTTAGCAGTACCATGTGTGTTGATGTATAAACCCATTGGCTTTGCAACACCAATAGCATAAGACACCTGCACCAATACTTCGTCGCATACACCGGCAGCAACCAGGTTCTTAGCAATATGCCTGGTAGCATATGCTGCAGAACGGTCTACTTTACTAGGATCTTTACCGGAGAATGCACCACCACCGTGAGCACCTTTACCACCATAAGTATCTACAATGATCTTACGACCGGTAAGCCCTGTATCACCATGTGGTCCGCCTATTACAAACTTACCGGTTGGGTTTACAAAATATTTAATATTGTTGTTGAACAATTTCTTGTGTTGAGGATAGCTCTTTAAGATGCGTGGTATCAATATTTCCTTTACATCTTTAGTTATCTGTTCCTGCATTTTCTTTTCGTTAGCAAAATCGTCATGCTGTGTAGAGATAACGATCGTGTCTATACGCACAGGTTTGTTGTTATCATCATATTCAAGTGTTACCTGGCTCTTAGCATCAGGACGCAGGTAAGTCATCTTCTTTCCTTCGTGGCGTATAGCAGCTAATTCACGCAACAAATTGTGTGCAAGATCCAGTGCCAATGGCATGTAGTTGTTGGTCTCGTTGGTAGCATAACCAAACATCATACCCTGGTCGCCTGCACCTTGTTCTTCTTTCTTCTTTCTTTCTACACCCTGGTTAATGTCGGCAGACTGTTCATGTATGGCAGAGAATACGCCGCAAGAATTTGCTTCAAACATGTATTCACTCTTAGTGTATCCTATTTTAGCAATTACATCGCGCGCAATGTTTTGTACATCTAAATAGGTGGTAGATTTTACTTCACCGGCCAGCACTACCTGCCCTGTTGTTACCAGGGTTTCACAAGCTATTTTAGATTGCGGGTCCCAGGCAAGAAAATTGTCTACTAATGCGTCAGAGATTTGGTCTGCAACTTTATCCGGATGTCCTTCCGATACAGACTCAGAGGTAAAAAGATATGGCATTTTGTTATATGGTTTTTATTGATTTCGGGCGCTAAGATAAGCTACTTTGTAATACATTCCTTTAGTATTACAAAAACTATAACAGTATTAAACTCATTGTGATTAGCTTGTGGAAAAGCACTGCGTTCATACTATTCTACCGTTACAGATTTAGCAAGATTGCGGGGCTGGTCTACATTACAGCCTCGCAGTATAGCTATATGATAGGCCAGCAATTGCAATGGCACAATAGTAACCAATGGCGACAATATCTCTTCTGTTTCCGGCACCTCTATCACATGGTCTGCCAGTGCGCTGATTATTTTATCTCCTTTATTTACTACGGCTATTATTTTGCCTTTACGGGCTTTTACTTCCTGCACATTCGACACGATCTTTTCATAAGCACTCTGGTTAGTAGCCAGGAATACCACAGGCATCTCTTCATCTATCAGCGCTATTGGTCCGTGCTTCATCTCAGCTGCAGGGTAGCCCTCGGCATGTATATAAGATATTTCTTTCAGCTTCAATGCGCCTTCTAATGCCACCGGGAAATTATAACCACGACCCAGGTATAGGAAGTTTTTAGAATCTTTATAAATAGCTGCGATCTCTTTTATCTGTTTATCCAGTTTCAGTGTCTCTTCTATTTTCTTAGGTATGCTTTCCAGTTCGTATAATATCTCGCGCAGTTTAGATGTTGCAATAGTGCCTTTTTCCTGGGCTATTTGCAGCGCAATAAGTGTCAATATAGATATCTGCGTGCTAAATGCTTTGGTAGATGCCACCCCTATCTCAGGTCCTGCATGTGTATATGAACCCGCGTGTGTGGTACGTGCAATAGACGAGCCAATGACATTACAGATACCATATATGAACGCTTGCCTTTCTTTAGCAAGTGTTATAGCCGCAAGCGTATCAGCTGTTTCGCCGGATTGCGATATAGCGATCACCACATCATTTTCGTTGATGATAGGGTTGCGATAACGGAACTCAGATGCGTATTCAACTTCTACCGGCACACGGGCCAGGTCTTCTATTAAATATTCACCTATCAATCCTGAATGCCAGGAGGTGCCGCAAGCGGTAATGATAAAACGGTTTGCCTTGTCTATTTTGTTAATGTACTCAGTCAGTCCACCCAGTTTTATCCAGCCTTGCTGTGCGTTCATACGTCCGCGCAGCGAGTCTGCTATTACAGTTGGCTGTTCGTATATTTCTTTCAGCATAAAATGCTGAAAGCCTCCCTTCTCTATCGTCTCCAGCGACATCTCCAGCTTTTGTATAGCAGGCGATTTCACTACATTGCCCAGCGTCTTTATGGTATACTTGCCATTGCGTTGCACAATTGCGTATTCCTGTTCTTCCAGGTATATCACGTTTTTCGTGTACTCTATTATAGGCGAAGCATCTGAAGCAATGAAAAATTCACCATCGCCAATGCCCAATACCAACGGGCTGCCTTTGCGGGCTGCTACCAGCACATCAGGATCACTTTTGTCTATTACTACTATTGCATACGCGCCTACTACTTCATTGAGTGCTATTCTCACAGCTTCATCAATAGTTGTATGCTCCTGCTTTTTTATTTCTTCAATCAGGTTCACCAATACTTCGGTGTCTGTATCAGAATGAAAAACATAACCTCTTTTCTGCAACTCCGCTTTTATTACGGCATAGTTCTCTATGATACCATTGTGTATGATAGCAAGGTTGCCCGATTGAGATAAATGCGGGTGTGCGTTCTTATCATTAGGTTCACCGTGCGTGGCCCAGCGGGTATGGCCTATGCCAATGTTGGCAAGCACATGCTTATTGTCAGTATATTTTTCAAGTTCGCTTACCTTGCCTGCTTTTTTAAAAACATTCAGGTCGCCGTTCAGCAAGGCAATGCCTGCACTGTCATATCCGCGATACTCAAGCCTTTTCAGGCCTTTTATCAGTATCGGAAAAGCTTCTTTACTGCCTATATAGCCAACAATACCGCACATGATAACAGTTATTTTTATTTGATATTTGAATAGATGATCCTAAATTTTATTCTGTAGTTAGGGTCTGAATAGGTACTGCCGCCTGCTATCAGCCTTGTTGCACCCGGGTAGTCCTGGGTTCCGTTTATTCGCAAATGTAATTCTCGTTGCTGAATAATGGTATTGATAGCTTCTCTCGGCAAATTAATAATATATTGTTGGGTTGACAAGCCGCTACCGGTTATGGTGATGGTCTGCAAATAGCCTCCCAGGAAAGCAAGTGGGGTTGTACTGCTGGTTGGGTACCTGTCTGCTATATCATATTTACCGCTATCGGCATCATTTATACCAACTGCATATAATTTGGTAGGGGTAGAATAAATAGGGCTTGAAAGAGAATTGATCTGTGTTATGATAAGCTCGGCACGGTTTATCACCATCTTAGGTATCGAATTTTTCAGGTTTTTCAGGTAGGGTATTCTTACATCCAGTGCGGCACCTGGTTGGTTTTGTACCAAAATAATATCGTCTGGTGTGTTGGGTTCGATATATTTAACATATTTAATGTGAGAAGCTGCGGGTGTTCCCGAATAATTGCGTATTATATTATTATAATGACCGCAATAAGTAATGCTGAATGGAAATTGGAATACTTTTGGTGTATCAATACTTGTATGGTAAAAAACAAGCACGCCGGCCTGCGAAAAAGTATCCGCACCATCTAATTGAACATAAGGAAGACTTTGCCCTGCTTGGTTGCTATCTGGGCCGGGACCTATATACATGCCTTTAAAATTACTTAGGAAAGTAGGGTAGTCGGTGCCATAATTAATACTCGCATTTTGAATATCTGTCAGAAATTGATTGTTGAGTTTAATATGTAGCATGGGTCTGCGATTTTGACCGTATAGAGATACAGAATCGTGCCATAGGCTATGAATATTTACTGTTGTGCTTCCCCAGAGTTTTGTGGGATCATAACCTGTATTAGTAAATGCATAATAAGGAGTATCGATCTTTATATTATTTGCCATCTGGTACACGCTTATTTTCTGATTAGAAGCAAGCATTGAAGAATCGCCATAGATATAGCCACTGTATGGTACTATAAGTATCATAGAATCCATATTGCTGAAAATAGTAGCCGATGGACTGGCGCTGGTAGGTACTATTTGCATATAGATACCGGCATTGGTCTTTCCGAAATAATCGTCGGCATTTATAGTGCCGATTGCATGATATATGGGAAGGCCTGTTATACTAAGGCTCGTGTTTACCGAGTCATCATATACTGTATTAGCTATAATGGTAAATGTGTCTAAAGAAGAAACATTTATATTGTTTAAGTTAGGGGCTACCTTCGAATCTATCAGGGTGTTCTCATTACAACCTGTTTGTGTTATTGCAATCGTACCTGCTGCCAGCAATGCAATGATCAGTCTAATGGGGCTTTTTTTCAATTTTCAGGATATTTACTGCGAATGTTGGAAAAGAAATACTAAGACTCTGTTAAGCTTTTATAAAGGTCAAGCAAAGATGTTACATCTTCCTTCCAGGCCTCATCATATTTGATCACCTTTTTATATCGGCTTGGTTTTATTTCATCAGCTACTTTTTTGTCTATGCTGTCGTTGCCAAACACAACTACATCAGCATATTTGCTGGCTCCAAGCGTTAGTGCGCTGTTGGTGCCATCTTTATATAATTCGGCATCTTTTTCTTTAATATCATTGTTTACCATTGCCTTCTGCACAAAATTGCCATTTAACTTTTCTTTAAACTGGTTGCCCTGCGCGGTATAGATCACTTTTGAATAACTGAACACCGGTTCTTTTTTATAAGCTGTTTTCAGGTACATAGGTATCAGCGAGGTCATCCAGCCATGGCAATGGATAACATGCGGGGGCCAGCCAAATTTTTTCACAGTTTCCAGGGCGCTTTTGCAGAAGAAGATCATACGTTCTCCGTTATCATCATAAAACTTATCCTGCTCGTCACGAAAAACTGATTTACGCTTGAAATAATCCTCGTTATCCATGAAATACACCTGCAGCCTGGCATTAGGCAACGATGCAACCTTTATGATCAGTGGGTAATCTTCTTTATCTATTATTACATTGATACCGCTTAGGCGCACTACCTCATGCAGGCGGTGACGGCGTTCATTTATAAGCCCAAAACGGGGCATGATCATTCTCACTTCCATCCCGGCATCAAACGCTTTTACAGCAAGCTTATTCAATATCTGTGCAAAATCCGTAAACTCTACATACGGGGACAATTCATTGGCAACAATTAAAACACGTTTTTTAGTGTCTGCAGACATGCGGAGAGATTAAAAATTAAGGGAATACAAAATATACCCCTCTTAAAATAGTCTGCAAAATTACGAAAATATTGATTACGAACTTACGTCAAGGTCAATATTAGTATAGGTTTATGCATTTTGCTCATATCCATCCATCATATATAAATGTAATTGAATTATTGTTTTTTTTATACTGGTTTCGGGCTGGTATTCAGGATTAGTTTTTATTTTTGATTTTGCTTGTTTACCGGCAGTTTTCGCAATATGGTCATATTTAAAAAAGTTGCTGATCTGCAACAATATTTAGCTACCCCGGGGCAAACCATAGGTTTTGTTCCCACCCTGGGTGCCCTGCACAAGGGGCATATATCATTAATAGATATTGCAAAAAAGGCTAATGATATTGTGGTGTGCAGCATTTTTGTAAATCCTACCCAGTTTAATGATAAAGCTGATTTTGAAAAATACCCTATAACCGTAGATGCAGACATTGCTATGCTTATAGAGTCCGGCTGCGATGTTTTGTTTTTGCCATCTGTAGATGAAGTATACCCCGGTGGTAGCAGCCTTAGCCAAACGTACGATTTTGGTTATTTGGATACCATATTAGAAGGTGCGCAGCGTCCGGGGCATTTTAAAGGCGTGGGGCAGGTAGTAGGCAGGCTATTAGAAATAGTAAAACCGCAATACCTCTACCTGGGCCAGAAAGACTACCAGCAGTGCATGGTACTTACCAAACTCATTGAACTCATGGGTTGGGGCAACAAAACAAAACTCATCATTTGCCCAACTGTACGCGAGGCAGATGGACTGGCAATGAGCTCGCGCAACCGCAGGCTTACAGACCCGCAGCGATTACTTGCAGCTACTATATATCAATGTCTCGTATCTATACAAGGCAAACAAACCACTGATAATTTCAGCACCGTGCAGAAAGAATGTATGGACCTGCTACGCAGCAAAGGCTTTGAACCCGAATATGTAGCATTGGCAACCGCCAAAGACCTTACCCTGCTCAACGATTACGATACCAGCCACCCCATGATAGCCCTCATAGCAGCAAAGCTGGGCGATGTACGCCTGATAGATAATATGCTCTTAAATTAAAAGACACGTGTCATTGCGAGGAACGAAGCAACCTCGCGAAATAAGAGCAGTATATAACATTGACCCCAAAAACTGTCATTGCGAGGAACGAAGCAACCTCGCGAAATAAGGGACACACACGAAAGTTATACGCCCCCCGTCATTTCGACTGATAAGGAGAAATCTCCTCAAGAATGATCCCTAAGCCTGATCATTCTGGATGCAGCAGAAACCTTACGAAATGCAAGATGTCCCCTCTGGAGGTGTCTGCAAAGACACGACTGCAAGTCTGGGGGGAAGCCTCGCGCACATCCACACACAACACGTGTCATTGCGAGGAACGAAGCAACCTCGCGAAATAAGAGCATATATAACATTGACCAAAAAAGCTGTGTCATCGATAGGAACAAAGCACATGTCCTGATTATTTCAGCAACCTCGCGAAATAAGTGATTTCAGCCATACTTTATTTTGATTATGGCTTCCATTCATTGGATGATAAATACCAACCTGTCAATGATTTTTACTGTCTATCAAATGCTGTAGCGTTTTGTCACTAATATTATTCTATATATTTAGACCCATAATGTCACTTTGCATAAAAAAATACCTGTTGCCGCTATTAATAGCAATATTCTGCTTTTCTAACACAAAAGCCTCGAATATTGGGGGTGCTGAAATCACTTATAAGTGGTCGCATGACTCTACATTTACAATTTATTATCATTTTTATCGTGATTGTCGGGGAGCAGCTGAGCCAGATACAATAAACATTTGCTATGTTTCTTTTCATGGTTTTCCCTGGGGGGGAAATATTGTACTCAACAAAATGACGATAATACCTCCGGGTATTGCTAATGGTACTGATATTATTACCACATGCCCGGGTCGTCCTACTACATGCATAAGCGACACAAGTACTATTCCGGGATATCGTGAATGGATCTATCACGGGTCGGTCACGTTACCCATTAATGATGAGTATTGGATGTTTTCTCATACAGACACTGCAAGGCCATACCAATTAATGAATATGGCACCTGGCAATTATAATATGTATGTAGAAGCAACATTGGATAGCAAAAATGCACCGCATAACTCTTCTCCATATTTCACTGTTAAGCCTTCGCCATACATGTGTGTGAACGTTCCATGCACCTACAATTTTGGAGCTTTTGATGATGACGACGATTCTTTATCGGTTGAAATAATAGACCCGCTAACTTCAAACAATATTTGTCCTATTGGTAGTCCAATTCCATTTGCCTCTTACGCTTTTCCTCCGCTCCATCCATTATCTTTCACTAGTCCCTTTTCATTAGATAACACTACCGGGCAAGAGTCCTTTACTCCTGATATTATTGGTCTTTCTGTACTAACTTTTAGAATAAAAGAATGGAGAAATATACAGGGCAGGTGGCTACAAATAGGCTCCATAATGCGTGATATGGAGTTGGATGTACACAACTGTCATGTAAGTCCGCCAGTTACAACTACTATTATTGGCGCATCGTCTATATCGGGCACAATAGATGCTTGTCCTGCTACATCGATAAGCTTTTGTTATGATTTAAAAGCAATGAAGACAGGGGATATACTTACCGTAAAGGATAATCATAAAGTATTACAGGGTACAAGTTCAGTCTCCTATACAGGTATGTTCACTGATTCCATACGTGGTTGCTTTACGTGGACACCTTCAGCTTTTGATTCCGGCTTAAAAATATATGCAGTTACAGTTTCAGATTCTAGTTGTTCTGGCATTGGAGTGCCTGTTTCCTCTACTATAGCCATTCCAATTTATGTATCACCAATCACCCATATATTTCATAGCGAAACCGATTCCATTTGCTCCGGAGATTCAGTTCATTTAGTGGCAAATGGTGGTGGTAATTTTGTTTGGGATGTATTACCAGGTGGATCACCATTAAGCTCGCTTAGCTGTACAACATGTAAATCAACTACTGTAAATCCAACTGTTACCACAAAATATACAGTACATTCCAACAACCCGATTTCTTGTGGTAAGAACACAGACACTGTTACAGTAACTGTAGTATCATTATTAAAACCATCGGTTACTGTCCGCATGTCCTCACCGATCCCTATGCCACATACACCGGACACATTTATTGCTACTGCTGTTAATTGCGGGTCATCACCTATATATAAATGGTACAGAAATGGTAATTTAATTACTGGCGCAACGACTAATACTTATATTGCACAACCACCAGGGAACCTGGTAAAGGGGGACATCATCAAAGTAATTGTTACAAGCTCATTAAGCTGTGCCTTTCCAAAAATTACAATTGCCAATGCCTATACATTGTCAATAACTTCACTTTCAAATAATACTAACACAATAAATATTTATCCCAATCCCAATGATGGGAGTTTTATTATAAATGCACAACTGAATGCAAATACAACCAAGGCAACCATAGAAATAATAAACAGTGTAGGGCAATTGGTTTATAAAGATGCGTCTACTATTTCTAATAGTCAACTTAACGAACAACTGCATTTACAAAACAAATTAGCAGACGGGTTTTATTTATTAAAAATTCAGTCAGGTGAGCAGAATTATATCAGCAGATTTATTGTAAAACAACAGTAGATGAGTGGATCAATGGTTGTCCCCCGCTGGCGGGGGTAGGGGGTGGAATCAAACAGAAACAACGTCAATTTTTCTTCTCACACAACACGCATTTTCTAACAATTTCCAAAATTAAGAATATCCTTACCACCCGGTCATAGTTCTTTACTTATCTACTATAAGAAAAATCATTTGGAATCCCCTTGTTAACGAGTGTATATTGCGGTTAAAATGATGGTCTGAAACAACCATTATTTGAAGTTCTTTGACATATCGTCAGATCCCGATTATTCGGGACTGTAAACCCTAAAAATAGAATGTGACATCATGTGACGTTAGACAAAATCACATATAGCTTATTGTCAATAATTTAGCTCGTTTTTTTGCATCTTCAACCTCCCATACTCTTTTTTATATCCCATGCGACATTGAGAAATATACCAGCCACAACCCGCCTGTCTCGGCTCAGCCGATGGCCGATCAAAATATTTTTCCGCCAACCGGAAAAAAGCTGGCAAAAAGCAATACTGGCAACCATATTAAATAGTTCCCTAACGGAAAAAAGCGGAAGAAAACAGGAAAAACCAGCCAATAATATGAATGACAGTTTTATTAACCTGTCTAAATATTAGCTAATTTGCTAATCAGCACATCAGCTAATTAACGCGGGTTATCTTCAGCATATTAGTGGGCAAATGGTCGTGTATAGGGGTGCTGCCTGTATTTACCACAACATCGCCGGGGGACAAAAGGCCTTTTTCTTTTAGTATGGCTATCTGGTCATTGATGATCTGGTCCAGGCTGTCCTCGCGATCGTAATAAAAAGCAGTTACACCCCAGCTAAGGCTGAGCTGGTTGATAAGCGACTGTGTTTTGGTAAAGACATACAGCGGTGAGCGTGGGCGAAAGCTGGATAGCATAAAGCCGGTATAGCCGCTTTGTGTCATACCTATCAGGGCATTGGCTTTTACGTCGTGGGCTATTTCGCAGGCGTTGTAGCAAACAGCATCACTGAGGAAAGATGGTGAGTGAGGCTGAGGTGAAAGGTTCTTATTATATACTATAGCTTCTTTCTCTACTTCTTCTATAATGCTTACCATTGTCTTAATGACTTGCTCAGGATAGTGGCCCACAGCTGTTTCGGCACTGAGCATTACGGCATCTGCACCTTCCAGCACGGCATTGGCTACGTCCGTTATCTCGCTACGGTTGGGGCGTGTGCGGTCCAGCATGCTTTCCATCATCTGCGTGGCTATGATCACTGGCTTGGCTCGGTGTATGCACTTGGTCACAATGCTCTTTTGTATCATCGGTATCTTCTCCAATGGCAATTCCACACCCAGATCGCCACGGGCCACCATCACCGCATCTGATGCTAATATGATCTCGCGTAAATGATCAAGGGCCTCTGGTTTTTCTATTTTAGAAATGATCTTGGCATTGTTGCCTTTGCTCCTTAATATTTCACGCAATTCGGTAACATCCTCAGGGCGGCGCACAAAGGAGAGCGCTATCCAGTCTATTTGCTCACCATCTATAAAGTCTATATCAGCAAGGTCTTTGGGCGTAAGTGAGGGCAGGGATATTTTGGTGTCAGGCAGGTTCACCCCTTTTTTAGAGGAGAGAATGCCTCCCGTTATAACACGCACTTTCACGCGGTTATCGGCCTCTATTTCGGTCACCACTACTTCTATCTTACCATCGTCCAGCAATATCTTTTCGCCTATACGCACATCCGCATGAAAATTAGGATAAGATATATATACCTGGTTGTGGTCGCCCAGGCAGGGCTCGTTGGTAAAGTAGAATTCATCGCCTTCTTTCAGGTCCAGGGCATTGTCTTTTATATCGCCTACACGTAGCTTAGGGCCTTGCAAGTCGGCCAGTATGGCTATATTGAATGGGAAGCCATCGTTGATACGGCGTATATATTCTATCACCTGCTTGTGTTCCTCATGTGTGCCATGAGAAAAATTGAGGCGAAAAACATTGACACCGGCCTGAACAAGGGCAAGGAGTTTTTCATAAGTATTGCAAGCGGGGCCAACAGTGGCGATTATTTTGGTCTTATGTAGCATATAGTCGTAAGTAGAAAGTCGTTAGTCGTAAGATAATGCGCTGCAAAGGTCGGGCAAATAATGTGACAATTAGACAATTTGACAATTCGATAATGTTGCAATTAGCAAAATAGAATTATTTATAATGTGGAAAAGTATGGATATTACTAAGATTGCTTTTTAGCTTTTTACTTTTGACTTTTGAATTTGTAACCGTACCTTTGCACCCGAATTATCATTAGTATTTAAGTAATATGTCAGGACAGCTTAAAGAGGTTCGTAACAGGATAAAATCAGTAACGTCTACCCAGCAGATAACAAAAGCAATGAAAATGGTGAGTGCGGCAAAATTGCGCCGTGCCCAGGACGCTATTATACAGATGCGCCCTTACACCCAAAAATTGCAGGAAATGCTGAGCAACATTGTAAGCGGTTCTGCAGAATCTAATTCGCTGGCAGTAGAGCGGCCCATAGAAAAAGTATTGCTGATAGCTATTACCAGTGATCGTGGTCTTTGTGGTGCTTATAATGCGAATGTGATAAAACTGACAAAACAGGCTATAGCAGAGAAATACGCAAAGCAACATGATAAAGGCAATGTAACTATATTGCCTATCGGTAAAAAGAGCTACGAATATTTCACGCGCTATGGCTATAAAGTAGTAGATCAGTTCTGGACCCTGTTTAGCGACCTGAGCTTTGATAATGTGCGCCAGGCAGCGCAGTTTGCGCAGGAAGGGTTCATTAACAGAGATTTTGACAAGGTAGAGATCATATACAGCCAGTTTAAAAATGCAGGTACACAGCTATTTACTGTAGAGCCTTACTTACCAATACCTAAGATGCCTAAAACCGGTGGCAAGCAAAAGAGTGTTGATTTCATTTTTGAACCACAGAAAGAAGCACTGGTAGAAGAGCTGATGCCGAAGATACTGAACACACAGGTATATAAAGCGGTGCTGGATGCCAATGCATCTGAGCATGGTGCCCGTATGACTGCCATGGATAAGGCAAGTGAAAATGCTAATGATATATTGCGCGCACTGAAAATAAGCTATAACCGTGCACGCCAGGCAGCCATCACAACAGAACTTACAGAAATAGTAAGTGGTGCAGCAGCATTGCAGGGTAATTAATGCGCAATGGCTTAATAGCTCAATTTCTCAATGTTGATAAGAATATTGTATAAAAATAGCCTCTGTACGCAAGTGCAGAGGTTTTCGTATTTTTAAGGAAAATATTGAAGATGTATAAATGGCTTACAATTGTATTGTTTTTAGCGGTAGGGATGCATTCTGTTAATGCACAACAAAGATATGAGGCTCCACTTGCCGGTACTGTGATATTGGGAGATATTACAGATAAATGGGGCACTGTTCTATATAATCTTGAAATGCCTGAACCTGATGCCATGGCAGAGCAAAATAAACTGGATCAAATAAAAAATGAAGTAGACAAGATATACCGGCATAAGATAAGACCTGTAGCCTACAGAAAAGCTACCACTGTTCCGCAGCCTGTAGTTGTTTATGGGTATATATCTGATAGTATTACTGGTATACCGCCGGATAATGAGATGGCATATGGCAATAGCGATACTACAATTTCCGTGTTAAATAGTTATATGGGGTTCCAAAAGGTTAGTTTAGAGAAGATGATTGGCTTCCACTTGTCGTTATTATCTGTATCTGCTGCAGTAGGCTTAACAGGACCTAATGATTTTAGGTACGACCCTAAAATTATTTACGATCCTACAGCGGATAAGTATATATGTATTATGCTAAACAGCACTAACGCTGATAATTATATCGTCGTGGGTTTTTCTGCTACAAATAGTGTAAAGGGCGCTTGGCATTTTTATAAGTTCAAAGGAGATTATGTGAATGATACTACCTGGTTTGATTATCCCGCAATATCCATCACGAGTAATGAATTTTTCTTTACAGGCAACAAGTTGATATATGATTCTTCATGGCAAACAGGATTTAAAAAAAGTGTCATTTACCAGGTAAATAAGGAAGATGGCTATAGCGGAAAGGCAATAGTGAATTACTTGCTTTGGGACACGATAAAGTATAACGGTAATTACATACGTAATTTATACCCGGTGAAAGGTGGCGGTAGCATTCAGGGGCCTGAACAGTATTTTGTGTCTAACAAAAATTTCGCTTTAAGAAACGATACGATTTTTTTAATAAAGCTTTCTGATACCATTGGCGGAACTCCCACAATAACTGTTACACAACTTAAGTCACCGGTAAGATACGGAGTACCACCTAACGGCAGGCAGCCTGATGTACCGGTACTTGCTACAAATGATGGAAGGATACTTGGGGCTTTTGCAGAAAATAACGAGATACAGTTTACAAGCACTACTGTTGATTCTATAAGTGGATCTTCAGGCATTTTTCACGGTAAAATATCTAATTATAAAACGGCTCCCAGCCTGACAGCAAATATTATAGCCATAGATACGCTTGATTTAGGATACCCAAATATTTCTTACACGGGTAATTCCGGTGGAACAAACCAATCCATTATTTCTTTCAATTATACCGGGCCACAAACTTACCCGGGATTTGGAGCTGTATTCTATGATGGAAGTGGATATTCTGATCTATTGAAACTGAAAGATGGCAATAATAGTATTAATATTAGCGGTGTAGGCCCTGTGCAGCGATGGGGTGATTATAGCGGGTCTCAACCGGACTGGAAGAGCATTGGCAACGTTTGGGTAAATGGTATTTTTGGAAGAAAAGCACAGGTTTATAGTTGCTATATGGCAAGGCTTAGATCGCCCTATGCAACTTCTATTTTTAATAATGCTCCTTTATTAAAAGAAGCAGGCATTGTTTATCCTAATCCTGCTGAAGAGTTTATCAGGATAAGTTTCGATAATCAACATGAGGAGGTGATTGATTTTGCTGTATTTGATTTCCAGGGAAAGATGATTGATAAGATATTAAAAGCAAATTGTAAAGAGGGAAAGAACATTATACAGTTCAACATTGCATCACTACAACCAGGTACGTATTTTTTAAAAATGATGAGCAACGAAGGTATTCAGTTGTCTATGCAAAGGTTTGTTAAAAAGTAAGTAATTTGATAGGTATGCAGCAGTTCCTCTTTAATCTGAACCTCGCCTTTCGCGCTATCAGGAATAACCGCCTAAGGTCAGTGCTTACTATTTGTATCATAGGTATCGGTATTATGGCGCTTGTTGGCATCCTTACTGCTATTGAGGTAATAAAAGAAAGTGTGTATACTAACTTTAGCGGAATGGGCGCTAACACTTTTCAGCTAACAAGTGATGTGTTAAAAAAGAAAAAGCATAGAGGTGGTGGTGTAAATATCAGCTTGTCTGAAGGAAAGCAGATCACCTACGAAGAAGCTAAATTGTTTAAAGAGCGATATAGGTTTCCCGGTTCGTCAGTAAGTATGTATACCCCTGCTACCAGCATAGCTACGGTGCATTTCGGTTCTGAAAAGACAAATCCGAATGTGCGAGTGGTAGGAGTGGATGATGCCTATATGAAGGTGTCGAATGCTACTTTGCTGGGAGGGAGAAATTTTTCGATCAGTGAAGACCAGTTTGGCTCCTATGTTTGTTTGCTGGGTAGCTCGGCGGCAAATAAATTATTTAAGAATAAACCTGCTAATGCTACTGATGAAGTGATATCAGTGGGTGATGTAAAGTATAGGGTAATAGGAGTTATGGGATCGAAAGGTGGTAGTATGATGATGGATGCTGATAATACAGTATTGTTGCCACTTGTTAATAGCCGCTCTGTATATGGGGGTGGTAATTCTTATACTATCAATATACAGGTGAGTGATGTAGAAAAAAAACCGATAGCTGCAGAAGAGGCCGAAGGATTGTTCAGAACAATAAGAAAAACACCTTTGGGCACGGAGGATGATTTTGCCATAAACCAGGATGATAGCCTGGTGAGTATTTTGCTTGACAGCCTAAAGTATGTAAGATGGGCAGCCATAATAATAGGTATCATTACGTTGCTTGGTTCTGTGGTAGGACTAATGAATATAATGCTGGTGTCTGTAGCTGAAAGGACAAGGGAGATAGGGGTAAGCAAAGCGCTGGGGGCCAAATCATCTTTTATCAAAAAACAATTCCTTACAGAATCCATAATGATAAGCCTTTTGGGTGGTGTGTTGGGTGTGTTGTTAGGAATGCTGGTTGGTAATATTGTAGGTATGCTATCAAAAGTGCCCTTTATTGTGCCCTGGTTATGGATATTTGTAGGTGTAAGCATTTGTGCGATCGTAGGCGTAATATCAGGTATATACCCGGCCATAAAAGCATCTAAATTAGATCCTATCGTTGCACTCCGTTATGAATAAATGCTAAACATGCCAGAAGAAAAATTATTAAAAGGACTCGTGTATAAGTCTACAGGCAGTTGGTATGTGTTGCAGGATGATGATAAGGAATTTTGGAATGCAAGAATAAAGGGTAAGCTAAAGATCGATGACGACATCTCTTCTACCAATCCCATAGCCGTTGGTGACAGGGTAGTGTTCGAGGTAGAGAACCGGGATACCAAAACGGGCACGATCAAAGATGTATTACCAAGGCGAAATTATATAGTGCGCGTATCGCCTCATAACCGAAATCAAAAACATATTGTTGCAGCTAACCTGGACCTCGCATTGGTTATAACAACCATTACTGAACCAAGAACATCGCACGGATTTATAGACCGCTTTTTGCTTACTGCTGAGGCATACCACATACCTGCAATTATAGTGGTGAATAAAATAGACCTGTTGAAGGCAAAACATAAAGAGCAATTGAAGCACTGGGAACAGATGTATGGCAATGCGGGGTATGAGGTAGTTCCTATGATTGCGCTGGAGCATGATAGTGTGATAGCACTTGAAAAGAAGCTACAGGGGAAAACAACTTTATTCAGCGGCCATTCGGGAGTGGGGAAGAGTACGTTGATAAACCAGTTAGTGCCTGATCTTAATCTACGAACACACGAAGTGTCGGATTGGAGCGGGAAGGGGCAACATACTACCACGTTTGCAGAGATGTTTGATATAGGTACTGGAGGGCGCATTATAGATACACCCGGTGTAAAAGAATTTGGTATCATTGATATTGAAAAAGAAGAACTGTCCCATTATTTTCCGGAGATGCGTGCCTTGATGAGCCAATGCAGGTTTAATAATTGCCTGCATATTAATGAGCCGGGCTGTGCTGTAAAAGAGGGTGTAATAAATGGAACGGTAGACGAAAACAGGTATGTGAGTTATGTAACGATTTTGGAAAGTCTTGGGAAGAAATGGTAAGTCTTAAAAAAATAAAAATTAACATGATCATCTATAATGTAACAATAAAAGCAAATAATGAAATTGCGAATGACTGGGTAAGATGGATGCGGGAAGAGCACATGCCGGAGCTAATGCAAACCGGATTATTTATTGAAAGCAGGTTGCACCGTTTATTAGAACAGGATGAGTCTGAAGGTGTAACTTATATAGCGCAATACTACTGTAACAGCCTGCAAGAGTATAATAAGTATATTTCCGAACATTCCCAAATAATGAGAGAAAAAGGAATACAGCGTTTTGGAGGAAAATTCGCAGCTTTCAGAACCATAATGGAAGTATTGTAAGTAGCTTGCTGGGTAGGGTTTTACAGTAGTTATTCACATTATCAAAATCCTTGCCAATGTCTTGAAAGTATTGCCAGTAAAGGATTTCAGCTTACCGGAAGGCATATGTTAACAAGCCCCTTTTTTTGATTCTGATGAAATACGCCACAGGCAAGGGTTTGAGCGATAATTTTTTTTTAAATAGTATTTGGAACTGTGAGAAAGGTGAGTATATTTGCCTATCCTCTTAATGAAATTTTTCACAACAAAACACAAGTAAACGTATGAACAAAGCCGAATTAATCGACAAAATTGCCAAAGACGCAGGCATCACAAAAACTCAGGCAAACGAAGCGCTGGATTGTTTTACAAATTCAGTTGTAGGTACTCTGAAAAAAGGTGATCGTGTAACATTGGTTGGCTTCGGTACTTTTTCTGTATCTGAGCGTTCTGCACGTAATGGTCGCAATCCACAAACTGGTGAAGTGATCAAGATCAAGGCACGCAAGGTTCCAAAGTTTAAGGCTGGTAAAGAATTCTCAACCAAAATCAGCGGTAAGAAGTAATTACTACCAAAATCGTGAAAGCAAGAAGCGGTAAGTTTCTTGCTTTTTTTTATTTTTACATTTCAAAATCAACATAAACATGGGCAGAGGTGATAAACGTACCAAAAAGGGGAAAATAACATTAGGCAGCTTTGGCAAGTCGCGCCCCCACAAAAAGAAAATTGTGAAAAACGCAGATAAAAAAGCATAAGTATAAGGCCGCAAATAGCGGCCTTTATTTATTAATGGAATTTTATTCCTCTCAGCGGGTTCTTCATTCATAATTATTAGGGTATTTTTGCAGCCATATTTAAACAAGACTATTTTAATATTATCGTATAATGCCAGATTTTCATAATAAAGATATTTCAGGTAAAAGCTTTTTGGTGACAGGTGGTGCAGGATTTATCGGGTCGCATATAACAGAGTATTTGCTAAAAAATGGTGCAGGGAAAGTGAGGGTACTGGATAATTTCCTAACCGGTCTGAGGCAAAACATAGACCTATTTACAGGATATAAACAATTTGAATTTATTGAAGGTGATATAAGAAATTATGAAACCTGTAAAATAGCTTGCGAAGGTATAGACCATGTTACCCACCAGGCGGCATTAGGTTCTGTGCCTCGTTCTGTAAAAGACCCTGTGACCAGTAATGAAGTGAATGTTTCAGGTTTTTTGAACATGATCACTGCCGCAAAAGATAGTGAGGTAAAGACTTTTGTATACGCCTCATCATCGTCTGTATATGGAGATGAGCCTGACTTACCTAAAAAGGAAGATAAAGTGGGTAATCCTTTGTCGCCTTATGCTGTGACAAAGAAGACGAATGAACTGTACGCAAATGTATTTGCACTGCTGTATGGTATGAAAGTGGTTGGGTTGAGATACTTTAATGTATTTGGCCCCAGGCAAGACCCTAACGGGCCCTATGCTGCTGTAATACCGTTGTTTGTAAGCGGTATATTAAATCAAACACCTGTATATGTAAACGGGTATGGTGAACAAACAAGAGATTTCACCTTTGTGGAAAACGCTATACAGGCCAACATAAAAGGTATGCTTACGGATAATGAAGCGGCATTTGGACAAGTGTATAATGTGGCAGTAGGTGAGAATTTCTCTGTTAACTTTCTATATGAATCCATCAGAAGTATGCTGCAAATGGAACATGAGCCTACTTATAGGGAACCTCGTGAGGGGGATATACGCAATTCCCTGGCTGATATCTCGAAAGCAAAAGAATTATTGGGCTACGAACCAACACAAAAATTTATAGATGGGTTAATACCCACAGTGGCATTCTTTAAGGAAATGTATCAATAATACTATTTTTCTTTTTTTTAAGTTTGCTTTGTGTATGCCTGGTGACAGTAACAAAGATGTGGTGGTTGATGCATCTGTATTTATGGCGCCAACCTGTATTTTTGCCACTTCCCATCCACATCAAGTGTGAAAATGATTCTGTCATGCAGGCGGTTAGTACGCCCCTGCCAAAACTCTATACTGGAGGGAATAAGTTGGTAGCCACCCCAATATGCAGGGCGGGGTATATGGATGTCTTTAAATTTTTCTCTATAATGGTCTTCGTTCTTGTTCAGTATGCTGCGATCAATGATAACCTCACTTTGAGGGGATGACCAGGCGCCTAATTTGCTGCCAATCGGCCGGGACTCAAAATAATCATCACTATCTTTTTTAGAAATGGGTTGTATTATTCCCTCAACACGCACTTGTCGTTCTAATTCTTTCCAATAAAGAACCAACGCAGCATTTGGATTAATATGTAATTGCTTTCCCTTGGCGCTATTATAGTTAGTAAAGAAAACAAAACCTTTTTCGTCAATACCTTTTAATAGTACAATACGCGCATGAGGTTTATGATCCGCATCCACGGTAGCTAATGTCATTGCATTAACATCATCTATCTCGGCTGTGTGAGCTTCTGCAAACCATTTGGCAAAGAAATGAATGGGGTCATCGCCGGTGGTAGTTTCGTCAAGCTCGGCGTGACGATAATCCTTACGGATATCAGCCATATTTAAGTTATTGCGGTGCAATCAACCTATTTTTTCTCGGAAGAGGAACCCATGTATTTTACCATAACATAGATCAGCTCTATCGCCATCAGGAAAAGGAACACCCACATCAGGGTAGGGCCAACATTCTTATTTACATTATCGTAGAAGGCAGAAAGCATTAAATGATTCATCTTTTTTCTGAATTTGAGGTGCAAGATACGAAACATCATATAAATAGCGGTACTGTGATTTACCATTTTTTGTATTACTTTTCGCACCCAAACCAGGGGCAAATATGCTGGCACGGAATGTGAAATTTCTTAAGGCGGTAGCACTCTATTCTTTTACTGCATTTGGCGGTCCGCTGGGGCATATGGGTATGATGATGAAGACCTTTGTGAACAAACGTAATGATGTCACAGAGTCTGAATTGCTGGAATACAATGCTTTTGCACAAATGCTTCCCGGCCCATCCTCTACTCAAACCGTAATGCTGATAGCTATGAAGCTGGGTGGCCCGCCGTTGGCTATTATTACTTTAATGCTTTGGATATTTCCGGCAGCACTTATTATGGGAGCATTTTCTTTCCTGCTCTATTATTTTGATATTAAGGATGTGCAGACCAACTTATTCTTAT
>Ga0207124_1031_pt1 | contig 23971 bp, 23 predicted proteins | sample Alteio_BWMinHeat_37_FD_153506 | JGI IMG/M metagenome (GOLD analysis project Ga0207124, IMG submission 153506) | Enriched cells from forest soil in Barre Woods Harvard Forest LTER site, Petersham, Massachusetts, United States -... | ecosystem: Environmental > Terrestrial > Soil > Temperate forest >... | reverse complement strand
CATCAGTAAGTTCTCTTAAATCCGGGACCAATTCGTTGACCGTAATATCGGTAGTGTTAAAGCCCAATTCTTGGTACTTCTTTTTTTTATCGACAGTGCTTTGCAGATCTTGTTCTTTATATTCCTTGCCTTTTCCTTGGTTGCCGACTACTACATACTTTCCAACATAATGATATTCAAGCTGATTCGAGTATTTGTGCGTTGAAGAAGTGATATACAAAGCTTGGAAAGGCTTTTGAGCATTTAAAACCAGCATGACCCGCCTGAGATTGTTTCTGTTTTGTTCTTGCATGCATAACGTGGGTGCGGGGAAAACAAACACAATAACAAGACTTGTCAGAAGCGAATTAATTTTTATCATGAGGCTCCTTTTTTTAATGGTTGCTTCACATGGCTCATTATAATCAGCTAGCAGATGTCTTGACTAGAGTAATCAACCTACTACAAATTCGTCAATTTAGATGTTTCGTGTCATGTTAGCTGAAACTGATCAGATCAATCTTTTTTTAGATCATTAGTCTGTAATAGTTGCTCCTGAATGATATTTTTGAACTTAATAAATAATGGTTTCGAGCTCGCAACTAATTCTTGTTTGCCATTACTATGTAAAATATAATTTTTTTGCAAAATTGTAGGTTCTAGAGCGTCTGATGATTTTGTTTGTTTGATTTGTAGAAAATAGTGAAATGTATCAGTTGCCTTTAGTGGCACTCTTTCCATGCGTGCCAATGTCTTAAATGTTGTGAGATTTTGTTCTAACACAGTTTCCAGCGCAGAATGTAGCTTGAGCTGTAATTTTTCTTCTGGTGAGCGCAGATCAACAAATACTAGGTGCCTGTTCTCCGAAGAATATGTAACTTCTTCTTCTGAAGATTCTTGTGTGTTGTTGCCTTCTCTTGTTTTGTCTATGGTAATTCTGATTTGTTGTGGTTCATATTTATGATTTAAGCAAAGATCAACTGTTTTGATAAAAGTAATCTTTGGCAAGTTATTGGATGTTGACATGCCTTGCAGCTTAATGCTCATGAAAAAAATAGTGAATAAACAAAGATATACAGAACGTCCCCTAATCATAAAAATCCCCCTAATCTTTTTTCGTTTAGACTATTATTCAAAAATATCTAGATCAAAATCAGAAAACTTCCCTTGCGCAGCCTTATAACTACCCACTAACGCAATCATAGCACCATTGTCAGTACAAAATTGAGATGATGGTGCAAAAAATGATAATTTCTTTTTTGTTGCAAGTGTTGAAAGGTGTTCTTTTAAATATTTGTTGCAGGCCACACCACCCACAAAGGTGATGGCTTTGACATCAGGATGTTGCTCCAGTGCAAGAGAGAGTTTGTGTTTGAAAATGTCACCAATACACACGAGCAATGAGCTTGCAACTTCTTGTTTGAGCGTTCGACTTTCTGGGCACAAAAATGCCTTTGCCCGCAAGTCATATGCTCCTTTTTTAACCAGATCATAGAGCACTGCTGTTTTAAGTCCCGAGAAGCTAAAATTTAATGATTTATCCATGGAGCGTGGATAGTTGCACACATCGATGAAATTAATTTCTTGCGCAAGTTTTTCTATGACGGGGCCTCCTGGATAAGGATATTCCATCATTTTGGCGACTTTATCAAATGCTTCGCCGGCTGCATCATCAAGTGTCTGTCCAAGCAGTTCAAAATCGCCGAGGCCATTCATGCGATATAAGGCAGTGTGGCCACCAGAAGCGCTTAGACACAGATGGGGGAAGGGGACGCTGTGTTCGAGCAAGGTAGAAAAGGCATGGCCTTCTAAATGATTGATACCAATAAGTTTCTTATTTTTTGCAAATGCAAGTGCTTTGGCAAAGCACACACCGACGAGGAGCGAGCCTGCAAGGCCTGGTTTGTTGGTAACGGCAATGACATCAACATCATCAAGTGTTATATGTGCATCATTGAGTGCTTTTTCCACCATGCCATTGATTTTTTCAAGCTGTGAGCGGGAGGCAAGTTCTGGGATGACGCCGCCATAGTTTTTGTGATGTTCTTGAGAATAGAGTGCATGACTTAACAGTCCACGTTCTTGCTGATAGATGGCGGCACTTGTTTCATCACACGAAGTTTCTATGCCTAAAATGATGCGTGCTTGATGCATGGAGATTTCCTAAAATAAGGACTTATGGTTCGACTAAGCTCACCACGAACGGGAATTAGTTATGGCGTAATCATAGCTACGATTGTTTTTTGATAATTTTGCTTAACGTCAGATTTTACTGAAGCATGAATGAGATCATTCTCGATGGAGGAGAGTAACACTTCTATCGAAAGTTGCTGCAAGGCATCTTCAGATCCTGCTAAGGTAAGAATGTCAGGTCTAATTTTTATAGTTGGCAGTTCAAGTGAAGAACCAGTTTCAAGCCCTTCAACAAAATCAGGATTATAGCAAATGATAATGCCATAATCAGGTAATCGTCCGTGCTCATTTACGCGCATTGGCATAATTTGCCATTCACGATCGGAGGCATAGGGACGTTTTGGATCTTTTGATGGAACATTAACGAGATCTAAGCGATAAAATTTGTAGGAAGTATTAGGTTTTATTTTTAGAAATTTTACTAAATTTTCTTCAGTATGAGGTTGCACATTTTCAGAAATTACCAAATAAAATCGTGTGCAATTACGATCGGTGGGAATTGTAAATGTTGCTCGCGATAGGTGATGGTCGGCTTCGCCTTTAATTTTATTGCCCGCATAATAGATGCGAATTGGCGGAACATTTTCTAGGGTGCGAGGAAATTGAATGGAACCCATGATGATAGTTTGATCAAGAAATTGAAGGTCGGGATCGACAGCGTGCACAACAAGACCGGCAACTAGCGCACCACAACCTAAAAGAGAATAGAGAAATTTTTTCATAGCAACACCTGCTTTTCAATGGGGTAGTTACTAGATATACTACACATTGTGCTCATTAGAAAATAAGCATATCTAAATTGTAGGATTTTTCAAAAATGATACGAAATTTTCTTGAAAATATGGCGCTAAAAGAGCGATCGGTTACAATTCTTACCGCTTCATTTGCCTTAGGTGCTTATGTCGCATTTTGTCCTTTCATTTGTTGCCATACCCTTATCATCATTTTGTTGGCCTGGCTTTTCCCCTTAAATTGGTTTGTAATGCTTGCGGTGTCTAACGTAATCAACAATCCATGGACCATGATTCCTGTCTATTCTTCAGGCTATTTTACTGGTGAGTGGCTACTGGGTGGTCTTTGTGGTATTGATACTCAATCCTGCAACCCATTATGGGTGCAGTCGCTCAATGACACGCTCTATCATTACACGGGATTGCACGGCGTTGCCTTTTGGTCGTTCATGGTTGGAGGTAATTTGCTTGGCCTGCTGCTTGCTGCTATGCTATACCCTACCATGAAGCCGATTTTTACGCGGTTACTCCAAAAAGTTAATTCCCCAAAATCTGTTTGAACCATTCTTAGGCTATCCATTATGGGTATAAAAGTTGTAGCACAAAACAAAAAAGCATTTCATGACTATCATGTTCTTTCTACCCTTGAAGCAGGGATTAAACTGATTGGCGATGAAGTTAAAGCATTGCGCGCTGGCAATGTTTCCTTAATTGGCGCCTACGCTACCTTCAAGCAAGCAGAATTGTATCTTACTAATTGCAATATCAGCCCCTATGCACAAGCGTATACCAAAGAATATGATCCTACCCATAGCCGCAAATTATTACTACACAAACGCGAGCTCAATAAATTGATTGGCGAAGTGTCTCAAAAAGGAATTACCATTATTCCACTCAAAATTTATTTTAATGAGCGCGGAATCGCCAAAGTTGAACTTGGTCTTTGCAAGCACAAAAAAGCTGCTGATAAGCGCAGTGAATTGCGCGAGCGGGACATTTCAAGAGAAACACGACGAGAGCTGAAGGGCGGACGAGAATAATTTAAATGATACACGTCAACTATTGAAGGAATTTTATGAAGCCATCATTACCAGAAATTTCACCTCAATACATAATCGATAAGGGCGGAAAAAAAACAGCCGTGATCATCGACATAGAAACCTATGAAAAGCTCTTAGAGGAAATTGAGGACATATACCTTGGTTGCTTATCTGAAGCGGCACTTAAAGATGAGTCTGAATTTAAATCGCATGCTGCAGTGGTAAAATCGATAGCCAAATCTTCCAAAGCTAAAAAAAAGAAATGATAGTGAATCAGCCATTCAAGGATTTCAACATCATTTGGACCAAAGATGCTCAAAAACAACTGAAGCTGTTAGTAAAAAAGGATCAGGAAAAGATTGCTGAAAAAGTTGGTGCTCTTATTGGTGATTTCAATTCCCTAGATATTAAGAAACTGCAAGGTTTTCAGGACTCTTATCGTATAAGAAGTGGGAGCTATAGAGTTGTTTATAAGGTTGATAGTTCTCAAAAAATATTGAAAATTACTGTTGTCGAACATAGAAAAGATGTTTATAAAGTACTGAGAACGTTAATAGGAATAATTGGTTTTGAATGGATCCAGCATTGACCGAATCGCGTAATATTTGTATAATAATATTATCACTTTGAAATTTACGGGGGCGTCAAGGTCTCGACGTGTTGTTGATGGCTTTGAGTGCATGCCGAGCGTTGACTAAGTGCTCGTTAAACAATTGGTCGAACAATAAACAACACTAATCTAGTGTATGCTTAATCGTGCCTAGTGCACGATTTTCCTTGTTAGTTGATCGTGTCTATCAGACCGACTAACTCGTAGTAAAAAGATAGAACCATCAGGGTAGGTTCAATGATGTTCGTAACCTGAGCGGTATACCAACAGAGCTGGCGGATCAATCGAAGTCGCTGTCGAGATCCACCAGTAATTGCAGCGAATAAGCATGTAGTGCTTGGAGTTTGATGCAGTGCGGACATGGGTTCGATTCCCATCGCCTCCATACTTCGCTCACTACATGAGCTTCGTATGGCAAGCCATACTATTTAAAGAAATGATATTAAATTATAATTGATTTTATAGCGCGAAGTATGCCCTTCGTAGCTCCAAAGGAGCGAAGTAGGGCACTTCTCAATTCGCTAAAGCTTCCTACTACGCTAAAGCTTCGTATGGCAGGCCATCTTTTTTAAGGATGGATATGTTGAAATCAAAAAATATTGATTTCAAAAAAGCGTAGTATGCCCTTCGTAGCTCTGTAAGAGCGAAGTAGGGCAATTTTTTTACCCCAATCTCAATGAATTTCAATTGAGAACCCCATCCCCTACAAATTCGTTAATTCTCCCCCATTTTTTACTTCTGATAGAACACCATTCATCAGGAAAATCCTTTTTTTTATCCAGTAACAGAATAATTACAGAGAAAGAGAGTCTTACCCCTTTTGACTTTTTATTTAAAATCTGAAATATTGATAATATAAAATATTATGGAGGATTTACAAAAATGGTTAAAAAAATTATAGCGTTTTCGGTCATTTTTCTTGTTACCGGTATCCATTGCGATACCCAAAATAATGATAAAGCTGTCCATTTAGGGGCTGATGAACCCACCTTTGAGAAGAATTATATACAGGTACCTTTAGCAGCGGACTCAAACGAAGATCTAAAAGTTTTGAGTTGGCAGGACTGGTATAATTACAAACTACAAGAAAATACCCAAATGTATGGTTTATATGCCTGCTATAATCTTTATCGTTATGGAGTTTCCTATTTAAATACTGATGATTGGTCCGCATGGGCCGAGTATTGGAAGAAATGGTATAATAAGGGAAATGAAATACAAACAACCGATGCCCATGCTCAGTATTTAACGACTTTAGGAACGGTGCGTGCTAATTTAAAAAATCAGTTACAGTCTCCCAATGAAAATGGTGACGAATCTTATTTCAATATCTTTGAAAGCAAAAAGAAGAAGGCTGAGATTGAGATGCAAGAATGCATAAAAAAATGCACGGGATCTCATGATTGTTCGCCGTGTTTAGATGATTTTTATAACAAATATACCAGTGCACTACGAATTTTTCGAGACAGCACGAAAGCTGCAAATGATCGAGCTTTGCAATTAAAAATTTTCATTAGTGATTATAAATATGAAATAAGTGAATATCGAAAAAAAACACCAAGTTGGGAACCAGAACTGCGAGCGCATAGACATGATTATTTAGAATATAAAAAGAATAAAGATCAAGCTGCTAATCAACGAACTTCAGACGAAACACCAAAGAAGTTAACTGATTAAAAACAAGTTTATATAAGTATAGAGCTGCGACGTTAAATCGCAGCTTTTTTCTTGTCATTCCAATATTTTCTGATAAAACTGTAATAGTTAATTTACCTAATATCTTTTTTTACGAAGGACAACGCATGAAAAAATTAGTTTTTTCCCTAGCATTGGTGACCATGTTTGTTAGCAATGTATTTTCAAAAGACTCCCTTGTTCTGACTGAAGGTCTTATTGATCTAGGTTTAACAAAATGCAAAGCTGATCATGTTGATCCAAAACTAAGCGAATTGTGCCAACGACTTGAATCCTTCTTTGAAGAAGAGCTGAAGGCTCAATTAGGAGATGCCAACGTTGATAGGTTAAATCTTTCAAACGATGTAAAACGTAACCTACTTAGTCTTTATATTCAAGCTGCACCATCTATTGACAAGGATGAAATGATGAAAGCAGTAAAAAACGTTATGACAGCTGAACCTTCGGTATCATCTGACAATTTGTAGACATTTTTAGAATATAATAAAGGCTCTCATTACGAGGGCCTTTATTTATCTTGAATTTCCTGCATCTTGAATTATGCAAACATAAAATAACAAAATTTTATTGCATTACCCTAACACGGGTCTGATATAGTAATTATCAATACTTGTCTCGTGAAAAATTATACGCGGGAATGCTTGACGGAACTCTGATGAAGGGGAGTGGGGTGAAGTAATTCTGTATGGGGACGAGCATCTCCCGCGTGCAAGACAAACTCATATTTTTCTCAAGCAATAATCGCTTATTGTATGCTCAGCCTGTAGCATTTTCTTGTCATTGTGATACCTTTTCTGTATTTGACACTCATTAAAAGGATACCTATGAAGAATATAACGCAAGGTCTCTTGGTAAGCTGCGTAGCTTTTTCAGGAATTTCGGCGACAGGCACCCAAGAACAAGAATCAGCACCAAAGGCCGGTATGCGGCCACAAGATCGCACTGTTTTGGCGCAACGCAAACAGCAGCATGGCGTTGATCCTCTTTTTGTAACGCGCACTTCGCCACGTGCCATGTCTGGCGAACCAATCACCAAAGAACAACTGTATACGCTTTTTGAAGCAGCGCGTTGGGCGCCTTCTTCCTACAACGATCAGCCATGGGTATTTATTTATGCGCTTCGTGGAACTCCGGAATGGCAAACGTTGTTCAATCTTCTTGTTGATTTCAATCAGCAATGGGTTAAAAATGCGGGTGCTTTGGTTGTTATAGTTTCTCGCAACGCTTTCGAAAAAAGTGGCAAACCAAATGCAACGCATTCGTTTGATACCGGTGCGGCATGGGAAAATCTTTCATTGCAAGGCCACATTTCAGGTTTGGTTATTCATGGCATGGCCGGATTTGACTATGAGCGTGCAAAAAAAGACCTCACTATTCCCGATGGCTATACCGTTGAAGCTATGTTTGTAGTTGGCAAACCAGGATCGCTTGAGCAATTGCCGCAAGAAATGCGCGGCATGGAAAAACCATCGGATCGCAAGCCAATCGAGGATTTTGCATTTAAAGGCTCATTTGGCAAAAAATAACCGGCTCATAGTTTGACGAATGGTTCCAAAAAAGCTAGCTTAGGAAGCAATTAAAAGTACCTCAAAATATTAAGGATATTTGTATGATGTTAAATCGCAAAAGTTTTCTTCTCTTGACGTTAGTTGCTGTAGCTGCAAAAGCAGATGTCAATGTCTCAGCAACTAAGAAAGAACTTAAAGTTTGTTATATCGATTCATTAGCGGCAATGCGCGATTCAAAAGCTGGTCAAATTGTGACCGTTGAGCTTGAAAGCAAACGTAAAAGAGTGGCAGATGATTTACAACGCAGAGAAAAAGAATTTACGGCTGATGTAAAGATGTTCCAAGACAAGAGCCCAACTATGTCTCCAATGGCACGTGAAGATGAACAAAAGAGACTTGCAAAAATGGAACGTGATTTAAAGTTAACCATGCAAGAAAAAGAAGAAGATTTCAAAGTTGACATGCAACGTGCAACAGAAAAACTCTCCAAAGAATTAGATGAAGCGGTATTTGAATTCGCACGCGCAGAAAAATATGACATTGTAGTTGATAAGATTACCGGTCGTGTAGTTTACAGCGCAGCTGATCAAGAACCTACTACCCACATAGTTTCAATCATGGATAGAAACCATGAAAAACGTGGTAGTTCAGGTAAGCAATCTTCAACAGCGGTTGCAAGTTCAAAAACTTCAAGCAGCAGCAAATCAAACGCATAATGCAAAGCTAGAATTTAAAAAAGGTCGATGGATTTCCATCGGCCTTTTTTGTTCGAAAGACGCCTATCATGAACAACCTGATGTGCCTTGCCTTGGACCAAAATTATACCCTCGCTCATTCGGTAGCTACGATTCTCAAGGCACCATTATTGGTACCAACAATTTCCAATTTTGCTGATGGTGAAATTTCTCTACATGTGAGCGAAGAAGTTGGGTGGCAGAATCAAGAAGTTGTCCTTATTGCAGCAACACATAATCCGGTACAAGAATCTATCATGCATGCTTTATTTTTGGTGCATGCGCTCAAACAGCGCAAAATTAAGCGTTTAACCTGGATAATTCCTTATTGTGCGTATGCGCGCCAAACAGTTGATAGTCAAAATTCTGCCTACCAAGGAAACTTAGGGGCATGTGCACGCATGATGCAGGCAGTTGGTGTTGATCAAATAGTCGTTGTTGAACCTCACGATGCAGAGTTTTCCTCTCTTTTTTCTATCCCGGTGCAAATTATCGCGGTAGATCAGGATATTGCGCGTGATATTCAAGAAAAAATTCCTGGATGGCAAGAGTGCTGTATTGTAGCACCTGATCGTGGAGCTGTTGAGCGAGCGCAAATGGTAGCCAATATTCTTTCTTTACCTTTAGTCACCTGCACCAAAAAACGCTTGTCTGCTGATGTAGTAAAAATTACTCAGATCGAAGGTTATGTGGGTAATCGCGCGGCAATTATCATTGATGATATCTTGGATACTGGTGGTACCGCCTTGCACACAGCACAGCTTTTACAAGAAAAAGGCGTACAAAAAATATATGGCTATTTTGTCCATGGGGTGTTTTCGTGTGGTGTGGATGTAATTCTTAATGCTGGGTTATTTACATCGGTGCATATTTCTCCCACGGTGCCACAGCCGATGAGACCAAAATTGCACTGTTTTGACATCAAGCAATCACTTGAAGAAAAGCTTAAGCAGATATTTTTCTAAGGAATTTTATGGTAACACAAAAACTTCCCATTCAGGCAATTATTGGACTTGGTAATCCTGGTTCAAAATTTGCTCGCAATCGTCACAATATCGGTTTTATGGTTGTCGATGCAATGGTGCAAGCGCATGGCGGACAATGGCAAAGCAAAGATACTATGGAGCTTGCAACTATCACGATTTCTGACAAACCGATAGTGCTTATTAAACCTCAAACGTATATGAACAGTTCAGGCGTTGTGATTCCTTATTTGACCAAGAAAGGCATAAAGCCAGAAAATATTTTGGTCGTGCATGATGAACTGGAACTTCCCTTTGGAAAACTTAAAGTTCGTCTTGGCGGTAGTGCAAAAGGACACAATGGACTTAAATCGATTATTGAACAATGTGGTGATAAGTTTCCGCGACTCTCGTGTGGCATTTCACGACCTGTGGCACGCGAAGAAGTGCCAAATTATGTGCTCCAAAATTTTAGTGAAAGCCAGCAGGAAGTTGAGCATTTTATTCAAGATGCGGTAAAAATAATTGAAGGTTTGATCTGATCTCACTCTTTCTTAAATGCATACCCAAGAAAAATACTGGTGACGGTTCCATGCCGCAATGAGAGTAATGTTACAATATCAGAAGTTTGTAATTTTTGTTCTGTACCTTTGTCAATTCTATCTAAGACCTCTTTCGTCTTTTCTTCTGATTCTGTGCTTGCGAGTTGCTGTTTTTCTTTATCACTATATCCAATTTGATAATGTACATGAAATCTGCTTGGAGATTTGCTTTCAAAAGATTTTAATATTGTAGAAAGTGATAGTTTTTCTGAACTATTATCAACTGAAATCGCAAGTATGGTTGGATTTGGATAACTATTGTTAACTGCCTTGGCTATTAAATCAGCTCGCGTAGTTACAGGAATAGACATAAATATATAATCATTGTTTGATGTTGCTTGTGAATCTTTCGATTTATCCATGCTCACGATCTGACTGCTGTGTGCGACCAGGCAGCTCAAATACAAAAAATTTATAACCTTCATTTTTTTCCTCCCCTATTTCTTCCTTTCAGCTAAAACAACGTATGATATGGTGCTATGTTGTATAGTCAGCAGTCGCGCTAAATCTTTGCTGGTAAAATTTCCATGATCTTTGTGCAGACTACCGAGAACATTGCTTAGTTCAGAAGTCAATCTATCATCCGTTTCAGTAGCAGCGGACCATTTACTATAGTTGATATAAATCCCTTCGTGGGAACAACAGCAAGCCTTCATAGCGGCATGCTGTTTCAATTCTTTTACCGTTGTTGTGTCTAGACCAATAAATAACATCTTATTTGTTGTACCTTTGTGATTAACTTTAGTCAGAATCTGTTCATGTTCTTGTGGTTTAAATATGGCAAATGAAAATTTGCCTTGTGTATCTGCCATAGCATCCATGCAGTACGTGCGTCCGACATAACAAAAAGTAGTTATCCACGTGAAAATCATTATAAAGCGCATAGGTTGATCCCCCCCCGTCAATTAACGTAAGATTCTTTATCAGGTATCAATGATAGTGAAATGCATATAAGAAGAAAATAAATGCCCCATGAACAACAAGTTCATGGGGCAAATTCTAAGGATTATGTTTATAAATTTTCAGATGTTACTTTAGATTCTGGCACTGCTGTTTGTTGTGGTGACATAGCTGCCAGTTCATCCATTTTTTTCACCACTTCAGCTGTTGCCACTTCGATGTCTGGTGATTTGATTGGTTCCGGTTGTTTAATTTCGCCTGCTTCAGGTTTAACTGATGGAGTTGAGATTGGTTTTGGCGTCATTTTCTTTTCAATCACCCTAGGCTCAGTTGGTTGGGCAACTTTTGGACCAGGAATCATAGGATGTGCAGCTTTTTTAGTTGAAGTTGGTCTTGTTGGTTTTTTAATTGTCGGTGCTGTTGCTTCGATTGTTTCAAGATCAGGAATTAATTTTTCACCAGAAACTTTCTCAAGACCGCCAATGGTGAGACCAAAAACCATACCAATTTGTTCTAAAATTTTCTCTTTTTCAGCAGGGTTGTTTTTCACATATTTTTCTGCTTCATTTATAAGATCAAGCAATTCTTTTTGAACTTTCTCAAATTGAGCCATCAAGGCTTGCGAACCAGGTTTTGTGATAGCTTTTGGAGCTTCCATAGGCGCTTCTTTTGCTACCATCTTTATTTCTTCTTTAACTTTTTCCGCTTGTGGATCTGGAAGTGCGACGTCTTTCATTTCCTTTTCAGGTTTTGATTGTTTTACTGGCGTCTCAGGTTTAGTTGGTGGCGGTGGAGGCGGTAGTTTTTCTGATGTTGTAGGTGGTAGAGACGTTGTTGCTGGTGTCGGTTTTGCCGCACTTGTTGCCGTTGTTGGTTTATCTAATGCGCTGACTACTTGCGCTGCGCACGAAAGCAGCAAAGTAATGCTTACTATTTTATACTGAAGTTGCATGTAATTCTCCTAAAAAAATAAGGTAGATGGTAGCAATAACTAACTTACCATAAAAGTTTTTTCATAATTTTGTAAAGTGGTTTTTTATTGCTGTGCCAACCAAGATTTTATTCCCTCTTTTAATTTGGCATCAAATTTGCCACCACCACCTTGCAAGTTGTTTTCTTTTCCTCCGCCCTTAATACCATGGGCTTCTTTTAACCACGTGGCAAATTTTTGTAAATTAACCTTGCTGCTATAGGTAGGTGAAACTTGTGTATAGAAGGTAGTGCGGTCTCCCTCGGCGTTAATTACCACATAGAGCCCTGATTTTTGATGTTCGAGTGCTGAAGCAATTTCTTTGAGATCCTCTGCGGAATAACCTTCAACTTCTACAAATCCATAGGGGACGCCATTGATAGTCTCAGTATCTTTGCTCCACACAGGAATCTTGCTTTGCCAAAGTTGTTTTTTGAGCTGTTTTATACTTGTATGCAGATGTTTAAGTTGTTCTTTTTGTTTAAGTACCGCATCCACAATCTCTTCACGTTTCACTTTAAATTCATTGCTGAGGTTTTTCGTTATATCAAAACATTCTTGGAACAAGTCGATTGCTTTTGGACCAGTGACAGCAACGATGCGGCGATGACCGGCAGAAAGTGCCGTAATTTCAGTGATTTTAAATGCGCCAATATCACCGGTGCGATGCACGTGGGTGCCGCCACAAAGCTCAGTTGAAAAGTTGTTGATGCACACCATGCGCACTTTTTCTGGATTATATTTGTCACCAAAAAATGCGAGCGCTCCTTTTTTGGTAGCTTCAGATAAGGTCATGTACTCAATTTTGACTTCGATATTTTCTCGAATTTTTTCATTAACCAGATCTTCAACGCGTTTAGTGTCATGTGGGCTTAAATTCTCAGGATAAGTAAAATCAAAACGCAGATAATCAGGTGCCACGAGCGAACCTGATTGCTTGATGGTTTTACCCAAGATTTGCATCAATGCTGCTTGCAGTAAATGTGTTGCGGTGTGATTTTTCATCGCGGTGATGCGCAACTCTTTGTTAACCGTAGAGACTATGGCGTCACCAACTTTGATATTAGCAGGTGCTTCAATATGTACACCAATAGCATTGTTGATGTAGTCGACTGCCTTAAATGTTATTTTTTTACCATTGATGGTGACCCAACCTTTATCAGGAACTTGTCCGCCACCAACAATAAAAAATGGGGATTTTTTTGCAATAACCCAACAATCAGCGCCGGCAGGAACTTCATTAACCACTTTATTATCTTCAATAAGTGCAATGACGTGTGAGGTTGTTTCAAGTTCTTTGTAGCCGGTAAATTCGGTTTCGATGTTTTCATCCAGTGCAACATGCACGGTTGCAGTTTCATCTTTTTTACCCGATTGCGCTTGTTGCTGTGCCATTTCAGCCTTAAAGCCTTCTTCATCAACCCCAAAGCCTTTTTCATGCGCAATCAGCTTGGTAAGTTCCACTGGAAATCCAAAAGTGTCATAGAGCTTAAAGGTTTGAGCGCCCGTCACAACTTTGTTTTTAGCGTCTTCTACGAAAATCTTAGAAAGGAGATGTTGTCCACGGACTAAATTAGCAGAAAATTTTTCCACTTCGCTGCTGAGCACTTTATGAATCAGTGTTTTGTTGCTCACAATATCAGGATAAATGGTTCCCATATCTTGCACGACTACTGCAGAAAGATCTGGGAAAATATTTTTATCGGTGAGTTTTTGTGCAAAAAGTGCCGCGCGTCTGATTATTTTGCGCAGGACATAGCCGCGCCCTTCATTCGATGGTGCGCAGCCATCACCAATGAGCATAGTAGATGCGCGAATGTGATCACACAGCACATGGAATGCTGCTTGTGTTTGAGCATCTTGCTTTGCATAGGTGAGGCCAGTTTCTTTTTCAATTGCTTTAATAATATTGGCAAAAAGATCAGTTCCATAGACAGAATCAACATTTTGTACCACTGCGCATAGCCGTTCAAGGCCCATGCCAGTGTCGACGCCCGTTTGCTTGAGTGGCACATCGGTGCCATCAGGCTGACGATCAAACTGCATGAACACAAGGTTCCAGATTTCTAAAAATCTATCACAATCACATGCCGGGCTACATTGTTCTTTGCAACCAAATGCAGGGCCACGATCAAGGTGAATTTCGGTGCATGGACCGCATGGGCCGGTATCGCCCATTTGCCAGAAATTTTCTTTGGCACCAAGGCGGTGCATGCGATTTTCTGGAATGCCAACTGTTTTGTGCCAGATGTTGTACGATTCATCATCGGTAGTAAAAACCGTTGCATGCAAGTTGCTTGCATCGATTTTCATTTCTTTAGTTATAAAATCCCAGGCAAATTCGATAGCTTCTTCTTTAAAATAATCACCAAACGAGAAATTCCCCATCATCTCAAAGAAGGTAAGATGGCGTTTGGTAAAACCAACGTTATCAAGGTCGTTGTGCTTGCCGCCCGCGCGCATGCATTTTTGAATGGTAACGGCACGTTTATAACTGCGGTTTTCCTTGCCTAAAAAAACATCTTTGAACTGATTCATGCCAGCGTTGGCAAAAAGAAGTGTGGGATCCTGGGCAGGAATGAGGGAGGAACTTGCAACTTTTTCGTGCTTGCGTTTGATAAAGAAATCGAAAAATTTTTGGCGTATTTCTAGGGATTTCATAAAATCCTTCCATCCGTTCGTGGTGAGCTTAGTCGAACCATATCATAATATTTTTTATGTATTTCAGAGTAGCGACAAATTTGCAATCAGGCAAACTGGCCAAAATAATAAGTTCTTATGAATTTTAGACTTTGCGCACGCGGAATGGATTTTTAAAAGAATTGAATGAAAATTGTTTAGTGTCGCCAGAGTCGCCAAAAAAACATTTGCGGGTATCGCTCATATTATCATTAATGATAGACGAAAATACCTTGAAATTGGTTGGTATTTTTCTAAATTTGAAGAATAAATAGACCGTTTTTAATTTCAAAAAGGTTTCCGTTTCAGTAAATTCTTTAAACTTTTGCTGCCAAGAAGCAAATAAGGTATCTGAATTTGCAAAAATAGTATGGTTGTTGCTTAAAAAAGCAACTAGCAGGAAAAAAAAGAGTGTTTTCTTCAAAAAATTCATAAATCCTCCATTACTATGTATTTTACAGATAAATTATCAGACTGCAAATGCCTTGCTTGTACTTATTTCATAAGATATACGGTTTGACAATATAGATTTCCTCTGTTATGCTGGGTACTACCCTAAATAGGGTATATCCTAGAGGGTTATGTTTGAATAACCTCCTCATATGAACGCCCTCATCATGTGCTTGCATGTGGTGGGGGTTCATGTTTACAAATCCCTTCTTTCACGTCTTCAGGTTACATAAGAAAGCAAATTCTTGCCTTTGTATTATTTCAAATAGTAAATTTGTAATAAGCCTAGGTGTCTTCCAAAAGGACGGTTTACCACATGAAGAATAAAACTATTAACATTTTCGCAAAACTAGGGCGGCTTTTTGCCGTCATGCTTTGTTTGGTGAATTTTGATGGTTTTGGGATGAATGTGAGAGGTTTGACGAGAGCAGGACAGAGAATTATCAATACTAGAGCAATCAATACGATAATAAGAAGAAATCCTCAGGTGTTCAAGCCAAACGTAATTAACAATGTAAGGCAAGGTGAAAAATTTGGTGAAGGTGTCAAGCTTCCCACAGGAAAATTATTTGAAGGCGTTATGAAGCCAAAAGAGTTTGTTAATTTTATGGAAATCAATCCTGAATTTTCGAGAATGGTTCTACCGAAAATTCCAGAGGAGCAAGTTCCCTATTATTTCGAAACAATTTCAGAAACTGAAATGCAACCACTCGAGCAGCAATTTAGTGAGGCTATCGAAAATCTTGCTCAATCTTTAAAAAAAGAGCCTAGTGACATAATTGATCAAATTAAATCAGAAAAAAAACTAAAAACCATTATTGTAGATGCCATACTCCCCGAAAAAGTGTGGCAGCAAAATTTAGCAGATATAACCCTCAAAGATCAATTGGGTGAACTTTTGGAAAGCCATCCAGAAGAAATTGAGCGCTTCCGAAACGATATTATAGGTGTTCTTACATCTAAGGTTATGCCCCTCGATGACATGGTTAAAGCATTGATAAATGTACTCAAGGCTAAGGAAGAGAAAATACCTTCTTTTGTAGAGCCGATTGAAACTATTCCGACAGAAGTCATAAAACCACCAACCGTAGTTGAAAAAACTATAGAACCTATAAAAAAAGTTTTGAGTGAACAGCTTGCCGAATATAAAGAAAAATTCCCTGAAAAAGCAGCTGAATTACAATCATTTGTGCAAAAAGGTTATGGCAAGGAGATGACCCGTCTTTATACAAAAGAAAATAAAAACTTTGATGAAATTCTAGAAATTATAAGGAACGAAGAACAACGCAAGGTAGAACAGGCACTTCGCAAACAGCAAGAGGCAGAGAGGCTGAAGGCAGAAGGAAAACTACCCGAAGCCGAAAAACCAATCAAGCCTGTTGAGGAAAGAAAAACTATCACAGAACTAGAAAAGCCTAAGGAAGCCGTAGTAGTTACAGAAGTTCCGGGACGGGCTGCTGCAGGAGCAACAAAACCAGAATTTGAATCAACTGAAATCAAACAAGCGGTGACAGTTACTGAGCAACCACCACCTCCTGTTGAAGTTCCTAAAAAGGTTGAAGTGCCGCAAAAACCAATATCGCAGCAAGAAATTGTCGAGTTAAAAAAAAGTAACGAGTTGTCCAGCAAGCAACTTAAGACGGAAAAAATTCGTGCAGATTTGGCGCGGGAAGAAGCTGGCCGCGTAGGCGAGAGGTTTGAAACTACCAAACGTCAATTGGGAGATGCGCAAAAGAAAATTGAAGAACTAAGTGACAACATAAAACAGAAAGACGCGCAGATTCAACAACTTGAAATGACCACTAAGGAACTTGAAGCAAAAGGAATAAACACTGAAAAATTGACGACGGAGATCGATAATTTCAAGAAAGAAACCGCAGTGCTCAAAGATCAATTAAGCAAAAAGACCGAAGCTTTAACGATGCTCGAAAAGCACGTAGAAGCACAGGGGCACGAGCTGGAAGAAGTCAAAAGCAAATTGACTACCGTTGGTAAAACAGAAGCTGAAAATAAGCAATTGCTGAAGCGACTTTTTAAGCTTGAACAAGAAAATATTCAAGCGCGAAAATCGATAGGTGATATTTCAAAGCAAAGTACCGCATTGACCACAAAATTTGAAGCAGCAGAAAAACAAATAGCAGGTTTGCAAGAGCAATTAGCTAAAGAAAAAGAGACGACTGCTCTCATGGTGTCTGATTATCAGAAAAAATTAGATCTTGCACAACAAGAACAACAAAAGTCAGGAGAAAATTATTTAAAAATAACCCAAGAATTAGAACAACAAAACGCTGAATTAAGACAATCTTACGGCAAAGAATTTGAACGACTAAAAGCTGAAAATGCATCATTAGCTCAAACGATTAGTACAATTCCTGATGTGGAAAAAGCAGCACGTACTAAAGCCGTTCAAGAATTTAAAGACAAAGAACTGCCTACCGTAGTCAAAGAAGCTACTGATGCTGTGACAGCATCAGCCGCACAACAAAGCGAATTAGTTGTGCATGATTTGCAGCAAAAATTGACAGAAGCAGAGCAACAAAGCAGAGAATCTGGTGAAAACTATCTCAGGGTACAAGAACAATTAAGGCAGCAAGAACAAACTTATAAACAAGCAATAGACGATCTTATGAAGCAAGTTGACGATGATAAGAGACTGCTTCTTGAACAGCAAGAGAAAGATAACCAACAAACTGCAGAGGCACTAAGACTTAAAGATGAAGAAGCTCAACGTCTACGAGGTGAGGAACAGGAAAATCAAAAAAGAGCATTTGAAGAAAGACTAAATACAGAGTTGCAAAAAGTAATAGAGCAGAACGGCTTAGTATTACAAGCAAAAGAAAAGGAGATTGCAGAGCAAAAAGCAACAATAGGGAAATTGGCACTTGAAGCTGAGAAGGCAAAACAGGATTTTGAGAAACTGCAAAGCGAAGCGCCTTCTCGTATAGAAAATGGAATAATTGAAGCAAGAAAGATTTGGGCAACAGAATCAGCAGCAAGGTTAAAAGCAAGAGAAAAACAAATTTATGATGAAGTTAGTGCCCAAGTTGATGAAGCAAATAAAGGAGCTCAGAAAGCTGAGGCCGCAAAGCAGGCAGCCCAAAATGCTCTCGTGTCTAAAGAACATGAATACAATGAGGCACAAAAAAAGGGACAGCAAGACATTGACGAGCTCAATAGAAAGCACGCGCTTGAATTAGCGAACAGAGACAAGCAGCTTAAAAAACAGCAAGAGACTATAGATGATTTGCAATTAAGCGAAGCAGACGTAAAAGAGTTGGCCAATTTTTTACGAGGAGAAGTTGAGGAACCAACATTGAAAACTACTGCTGGTAAGCAAGTCGTAAAAGAATTTCAAACACGATTCAAGCCTTTGTTAGAAGAGTCTGAAGCAAAAATCTTAACACTAGAAAAAGAAAGAGGGGAAAAAACACAAGAAGTTCAGAGTTTACAAAGTGAGGTACAAGCACAAAAACAAAAAGTTACCGAGTTTGCTGAAAAAATTTCAAACAAAGAGAAGCAGTTACAGGATCTAACTTCTCAACAAACAACCGAATTAAGCCTAACAAAAACTGAAAACGAAGCACTTAAAGTGAACATTAAAAAGCTCACGGATGAGCTGCACGTATTGGAAAATCAGCACAATCAAGAGCTCGAGGCCTTGCAAGCAACTGATACTAAATTGAAACTTACCGAACGACAAAATGAAGTGCTCCAGATTAGGCAAGATGCGCTTAACAATGAATTGCAGCGCTTCAAAGATGAGTTGGAAAAAGGATTACAGCGTGAACAAAAGTTACAAGATGATGTTGAAAGACTTACCAAGGAAAAAGAAAAAATTGAACCAAAACCGGTAACAGAACCTGAAACATTGACACAACCTAAAGAAGGTGAACAACCAAAGCCAACAAAACAACCGCAAAAAGAAACTAGACCATTCGAAATAGTTACTGAACCAATCACTAAACCAATTACACAGCCTATCGGAAAACCACAGGTTCCTGAACAACCTCCCAAAGGGCCGCCAGTTGTTACAGTACCACCAACTATCCCAACCTCACTGCCAACTACTATTAAACAAGGTGAGCGACCGCCTACCAAACCGTCAGGTGTGCAACCATTTAAGCCAGGCAAAAAGCCGAGACCGCTACCAACATTTCCAAATGTCTTGAGTACAGAAAAACCAGGAAGAATCTCAGTTCCTCCTACCACAGAGCTACCTACACAAACAGGCGTGATGCCTTCCGAGCAAGAACCATCGTATGTTGAACAGCAATTACCGCCACGCATTCAACAACCATCGGTGATTAGTCCAAACATTCCAGGCGGAGTTGGCGAGCAACCACAAACACCGACAGTATCTGGTATTGGTACACAACTTCCACAACAACCCCGCGGTGAAGTTTCTGGATTTGGTCCTCAGGCGCCGTACATGCCCGAGCCATATCAACCATCATGGTATCCCGAATATCCACCATATTACCCTGAATATTATCCGGGAAATTCTGGAGTTACCGGTGAAGCGCCAGTTACCATTGAACGTCTCATTGAGCCAACAAAAAAATATGAGGCTGAACTTGGCCGACCTAAATCTGAATTGGAAAGATTATTAGAAAGGTTAGGAGAACTTCTTCCTGCAGTTAAGCAGGGATATTCTGCGGTACAATAAAATCTTTACTGCCGTTGTTGCTTCTTAAACAGTTACCTCGATAAAATATTCTCATAAGGGAATATAAAAGGGGGAAGATATGAAGATGTCAAAAAATGTCGTTGCTATAATGCTTTGTTGTTTGCCTGTTCACACAGCAAAGACTGCTCGTCAACTACGAAAATTTTTACACGATTCTGAAACCTATGCGCGCAAAAAAAAATCGGTTGATGTTCTTGCCGCAGTGCCAATGGTGCATTGTGGTGAAATTGAACAGCGCGGCTCTAAACAGCTTCAGAAAAATGATACCTGCATGCAGGTACAACAGGGGTTGATGCAAGAACGTGATAAAGCGGCCACCAAACTCAAGCATGAAAAAGAGCAAAGACACGTAGTGGAACGAGACAAAAATACCCTCGAACAAAAACTTGCACATGCACAGGCGCACATCGAGTCGCTCAACCAAGAGTGTGCTGAAAAAAATAAGAAGGTTGCTAATTTAGAACATGTATTGCAGCAAGAGCGCACAGAACATGACGCGATAACAGTAAAACTGGCGAAAGCTGAAAAGGAACGCAGTGAACTCGAGCAAGATATCGAACAAAAATATCTGGATAAGTGTGCAACCTTGAATCAAGAAAAAGATCGTGCACTTCTTAAAGTAAAAAATGGTTCAGAAAAACAGCAAAAATTAGTGAGCACCTTGATGCTCAAAGAACAAGAACTGCAAGAAAAAAACAAAGAAATTGCATCGCTAAACTACCAAATTACCAAAAATAGTGATCGCATATTTCATCTGGAGCATCACGTGAGAGAATTGAATAAAGCAGTTTTTGCAGAAAAAGAGCACAAAGGGAGCTACAAAGAACAGATAAAAAAATTGGCCATGGAAAATGATGAACTGCGACTTGCGCATCATCAACTCTCCAAAAAATATAATGCCGAAATCAATGACCTAAAAATAGAGCTTGCAAGGATGCAGGTAGATGAGGAAATTGCTGAGCAATTAACCATTAAAATGGCTAGCCAAAATTGAAGTGAATAGTGAATTTAATAGCATTTATTTGTTATGATAGGCTTTTTTAAAAAAAGTATATGAATAATACCCAGTGCAAGCTGAAAGAGCAATGCCTGTCGCCATCCGAAGTCCGTGATAACGCACATTTCTGCTAGCTAAATTTGTTAATTCTTTTATTTCTGCTTGGAGTTTTTCCGGAACATTTGGATTTTTTGAGACAATTTGTTTCAGCTTCATCATGCGTAAAGCTATTGATAGGTGCAGAGATGATGCTAAGCCCATGCAGGCCGTAGTAATTGAGGCGCCTCCAAGCGCTGTTGCTAAACAATATTCGTTGATCTTTTTACGAGCAAAAATGTCATATGCTATACAATATTGGCAAGTTAATATCGCGAGAAATAGTAATGATTTTTTACGCATTTTATTCCTAGATAAATTTATTCAGTTTTATACAAAATATTCTTTGAGTTGCGCGTAAATTTTGTGCAGATCAAATGAGATTACTTTAGTCTCTGCAAGTGTCGGCATAAAGTTAGTGTCACCGGTGAATCGCGGCAACACATGCAGGTGTATATGACTTGGTACGCCTGCTCCTGCAGCCTTGCCCAAGTTTAAACCGACATTGATGCCATCTGCTTTAAGAGCTTTATATAAAACAGAGGTGCATTGCGAACTTATCTCCATAAGTTCTGCACGAGCCGTTTCACTTAAAGCTACAAGATCGGGTACATGCTCATAGGACACTATCAACAAATGGCCAGCATTGTACGGATACAAATTCAACATGACAACGTGATGTTTGTAGCGTTTGAGAATAAAATATTTCTCATCTTGATGAGCAGCAATTTGGATGCAAAAAATGCATGATTTTTGTGGCTCATCGCCTTTATTGGTTCGCGCAGTTCCGGTTGTATAAATATCCCGCCAAGGAGCATAGAGATTTTTCATAGTTTTTTCACTTTTATTTATGTTTTTATCATTTTTAGTGATTGATGTTTTGTATCATGTACTCTATATAACCACCAAGTAAGACTTAAAATTATCATAAGACCTTCCACCGGAAGCCGCAAGCGTGCATAACCAAAACCACCGGTCATGATGAGCACGGCACCAATAAATGGTGCAACCTGCCACCACAGCAGATGTAATTGTGAAATATCTAATCCGTTCATAGTGAGTGATTTGTGAAGCTTCTGAGCAAATTGTATCGAACTATCCTTCGATACACCTCGCGACGCTCGGTACTCAGGATGACCGGGATACAGAGGCCATAGCATGAACAGCCATGCTCCTGCCAACAAACCTATCCACAACAAAATCTCATAGATCAGTTCTAGGTAACTTACAAGGCGAATCCACCAAGGGACTCCTTCTTTATACAAACAAGCAGCCAGTTTTTCTGATAAAAATTCTTCAAGTGGGTCGTAGCGGAAACTGCCATTTGTCATGGCAACAAATTGATACGAATACAAGTCGAATGTTGTTTTAAGAACTTCCTTGGTCCAATCTCTGATAAAAATCAAAGGATATTCTTTAATAAGTGGCCAAGCAATACTGCCACAAATTGTTTCGCGGGCTAACACATAGCCAGTGCCTTCAAGTTCTTTGCGAGCTCTTTCTGCGCGTTCAGTGGCGATTTTATAGAGCAAACGGATGGCAAACTCAAGAGGAACTTCTTTTACGGTGCGGACAATTTTTGGGGCGCAAAAAGAATTTAAATACGGGCCTGACATAGGGCAAAAAAACCAGTGCCCTGTCAGATTATGATTGCGTACATACCAAGGCGCAATGGCAGCAAAAAAAATCAGTGCAAACCACAATACTTTGCGCATGCGTAATTTCCATTGATCTCGACTGAAAGAAAACAGAATGCATATGGCAACGACTGCCACAAATTGTCCCATAGGCCGCATCCAGGTATACGCAGCAAGAAAAAGAGCAGCACTTAGTAAAGAAAGACGTGAAAAATTCTGCTCGCCAACTGCACGCAGCTGTTTGTAAAAAAACACTAAAAAAAGCAGGAAAAGAACAACAGCTAATCCCTCGGTTAAAATGTAGGTACTTGCAAGTACAAATCCTGGATGCAGCACACTAATCCAAGCCAGTAATAATGCGAGAATAGAAGAGTTCGTGAGAGCCATTGCAAGAAGCCATAATAAAATTGGTATCAAAGAAGAAAGAATAATTTGGACGACGATTGCTGCCGTATGTGCTTTTCGCCAATCAGCAAATCCTGTTTTTTTTTCAGGAAAAAGCGTATAAAAAAGTGCTAGATAGAGTGGATAGCCGGGTGTGCGCCAGAAAATTGGCTCATGGGAGTCGGCCATGTGCATACCAGTTCCCCACCAGAGGCCAATTGCACAGTTGTGATAGTCCATGCTATCTGCTTGTTGATAGCGGCCTTCATATTGAACAAATGCGAAGAATACAAAACAACGGATTATTAAGGCAGCAAAAAATAGTAAAAATAGATGGCGTTTTGGTAATTTTTGCGCAACAGCTATCATTTCCCATATCTCCTTACAAAAAATTAGTTATCCAATATTAGGAAACCACATGAAAAAGTAAATGAGTCAGATGAAATGTTGCCTTAGGATTGAACGCGATTAACAATATCAAGCAGATGTTCAACAGCCTCTTGAGGATTACTCGAATTAGAGCGAATCAGATAGTCATAGCTTACATCGGGACAAATTGCTGCTTCATTTTTGTTGGTAAGGCCAAGTCGTGCAAGCAATTCTTTGGCATATTCGTCAAGTTCTTCTTGCGTGAAATCTCTTTGGGTAAAACGACCAATTAGAGGCTCCTGTGAAGTTGGTATCAATGTCTTTTTAATTGCTTGTAAGGAAGCGGTCAGTTCTTTCTTTTCTACATAGTCAATAGCTATGTCTTTATTAGGTGTTGGGCGATATTTCTTTTTAAAACTAGGCAGCGCTTGCATATAAAATTTGCGTTCACGATTATTTTCATGCTGTTCTGCAGTATTGTTACGCTTAGAAAGCCGCTGAAGCATAATATTGAAAGGGCAATGCACAAATACGGTGACCACCTGCGTGCGAAGGCGCAATTCATCAACGCGTTGTTGCGAAATCCACCAGCCATCGTAAAGGATGCACTTTTTTTCTTTTAAGTAGTTGTCGAGAGTTCCGAAAATACTTTCTTGATATAATTTTTTGTATTCGTCTTTTAAATCGTTTGAATCATCTTCAAGTTGTTGCCTGAGATATTCAATATTTTTGAGTGCTTGTCGACGCT
>Ga0207124_1030_pt1 | contig 25113 bp, 22 predicted proteins | sample Alteio_BWMinHeat_37_FD_153506 | JGI IMG/M metagenome (GOLD analysis project Ga0207124, IMG submission 153506) | Enriched cells from forest soil in Barre Woods Harvard Forest LTER site, Petersham, Massachusetts, United States -... | ecosystem: Environmental > Terrestrial > Soil > Temperate forest >... | reverse complement strand
CATTCCGCTGGTCATGATCACCGCTTTGATACCGGTGACGTCGGAGCTGGAAGCCCGCAACGACCGCGCCAGGATTCTGCGGACCTACTACGCCGCTTCGAAATACGTTTGCATGCTTGCCGTTGCCCTCATCGCCTTCCTGGTTCTGGAGGCTAAATCGGTTGTCAGTCTCTGGCTCGGCGGAGGGTTTGAAAGCTCGGTCATTCTGATTCAAATCCTTGCGATCGGCTATGGCGTCAATGTCATGGGAGGAGTCGCGAGTCAAACAGGCGCCGGGGTTGGACGTCCGGAATTCGACATGAAGAGCACGCTGCTCCTCGCCTTTATGAATCCGATCCTCAGCATGTCCCTGGTGCGCCGTTTTGGTTCCGCCGGCGCTGCGACTGGTACAACCATAGCCATGGTGTCCGCAGCGGTCTATCTGCTGGTGATCTTCCATAAGCACTACCTCGAGACTTCCGTCTGGACCATCATCCGCGATGTCCAGCTGAGGCCGATTATTGCAGGCACCCTGGCAAATTTTGCGGTACTGGGCTTTCACAAGATTTTGCCCCAGGTGCTTGAACTCGAGAAGGTCCGTTACCTGATTCCGGTGAAAATCGTGGCGGACTTTGCCCTGTTCGCTCCCATCTACATGGTTCTTTTGATCGCGTTGCGCCAGGTCACCAAGATCGACTGGAACAACTTTATCGGCTTGGTTTCATTCGGCTTCGAGTTTCTCCGCCATCCCTTTCGGGAACGAGTCAAGATCTATCGATAGCAACTTCTTCGAACTTCGGCCTCGGTTACACTGTCTTAACAAGTTCGGGATTCGTCTTTTTTTCAAACCACAGAGTCTTAACAGGGTGAGGACAGATTGAAGCTGGGCGGCTTAAAGCCGATCGATGATCGAAAAATCGTCGAACGCGTTCTCAAAGGGGACACAGAGGCCTTCAACCTCCTGGTCCGCCAGTGGGAAAAGCCGATCTACAACTTCATCTATCGGCTCATCAACGACCGCGAGGAGGCGATGGACCTTTGTCAGGATTCATTCCTGAAGGCCTATCGCGAACTGGCGACGCTGAAAGATCGCGATCGGTTCTCGGCGTGGCTTTATCGGATCGCGCACAACACCTGTTACTCGAGGCTGCGCAAGGATATCGGCAAGACCTTCGTGGAGTTCGATCCGAATACCAGCTCGGGCCGATCCAATGTTGTGAATCATTTGGCTATTGAGAAGGCGTTGCAGTTTTTGCCGGAAGAACAGCGCGAGACGGTCGTGCTGAAGGTCTTCCACGAGTTGAAATTCGAAGAGATCGCAGTAATCCAGGGTTCGCCGGTATCCACGGTCAAGTCTCGACTGTACATGGGTTTCGAAAAACTGCGATCCATTCTGGAGTAAGAAAATGACGCATCTGGGTGAACGTATAACAGATTTCTTTTTCGGCGAGCTTTCTGCTGCCGAGATGGATGAAGCGCGACGCCATTTGGCCGATTGTGCCGAATGTCGGAAGGAAGTGCAGCAATTCGAGCATACACACGCGATGTTGAAATCATCGTCCGATGCGGAACCGCCGCGCCACATTGTGTTCGAAACCGAGAAAAGGTCCTTTGGATGGAGATGGCTCGCGCCGATTGGGATGGCAGCGGCACTTGTACTCGCAGTGTGGATCGCCGCCCCGATGCAGATTCAATGGAATGCTTCACAGCTCGTGATTAATTTTGGGAAGGTTTCGACTCCGGTCCCTGCCCAGGCCACGGTTTTGCCGGCACCTGCACCTCAACCGGTTGTCCAGGCAGTCGTCCAGCCGATCGACTATGACCGGATAATCAAGGCAGTCCAGGCCCAGATCGCCGTCGACCTTAAGAATCGCGACCTGCAACAGGTCAAGATGAATCAGCGAACCCAGGACTACCTGGACTATTTGAGATCTCTTCAGGAGACTGCAGAGATACAGACCTTCAAAAACACCGACACTATTCAGATGATTGCCCTGAAAACGGGCTCGCAGGACTGAACTATGCTGAAAACCATTCTTTGTCTCTTGATGTTTGCAGGATCCACACAAACGGATGCGTTTAAGAAAGAAATGACGCCTCTCCAGAACTCGGTGGATACCGTCGTGAGTTCCACGGGCGCCAGGTTCATGGGCAGTGAGGGCTCAAAGGCGACCTATCTCGAGGGCTATGGCGTGGTGGTTGTTTTGGAAGTCATGCTTGAGCCTCCTTCAGGTCCTTTTGGCCCTACCAGGGGCGACCAGGTAAAGACCATTGTCAGTCAGAGGCGTCAGCAGTTGGAGAGCAAGCTTTCCGACCTGCTCAAACAGCAGGTTACTAAAATGGAGTCTGTCGGTCCGACGGAATCGCTTGCCGTAATCGTGCATATCTTAAATGTGACGCGCGCTGACGTTCCGGATCTTCCGAAGCAATTAGTGCTCAGCGTCAAGAAGGAAGCGCCCGACCAGATCAGCATCAAAGAATATTGATGAACGCGTTGCTTGCAAGTGAGGTTCGACCCATCGGGCAGCTGCTCCGGGATCGAGGGGTAATCTCCCAGGAGGATCTCGATAATGCGCTGGCGTTGCAGAAGGAAAGACGCGACAAGCTGGGGCGTATTTTGATCGATCTTGGATATGTCGCCGAGCGCGACGTAATCAGCGCCCTCAGTGAACAGCTGAAGGTCGGTATCTTTTCAGGCGACTACCCTGCTATTCCGATAGAGACCTCCAAGCTGCCGCTTCGCTTTCTTCGCAACTTCCATGCTATTCCGGTGCATCTCGACAACAATGTCCTCTCCCTTGTCATGGCCGATCCTATCGACATGGAGACGCAATCCGCTATCCAGCTTCGCACCGGCTATGAGCTGAAAGTCTTCATCGCCCCGGAATCCGATATCGGCGAGCAATTGGAAAAGCTCTACGCCGGCAGCGAGGAAGGCAGCGCCGAGAAGTTGATCGAGACGCTCGGCGATGGATTTGGCGATGACGATAACATCGAGCATCTGCGCGACCTTGCTTCGGAAGTCCCTGTCATCCGAATGGTGAACCTCATCATTTCTCGTGCCGTTGAATCGAAAGCCAGCGACATTCACGTTGAACCATTCGAGAAGGAGCTTCGGCTCAGGTATCGAGTCGACGGCGTTCTTCACAACATCGATCCACCGCCAAATCAACTGCGCGCTGCGATCATTTCGCGCATCAAACTGATGGCGAAATTGAACATTGCCGAGAGGCGGCTTCCGCAGGATGGGCGAATCAAGCTGAAAGTCCTGGGTAAAGAGATCGACTTGCGTGTATCCACTTTGCCGACAATGTACGGCGAAAGTGTTGTCATGCGTATCCTCGACAAGTCCAACTCGGCGCTGATTGACCTCAGGCGAATCGGCTTCCCCGAGGATTCGTACGCAAAAGTGTGCGAGATGACGTCGAAACCCCATGGCATCTTTCTCGTCACCGGTCCGACCGGCAGCGGTAAGACAACGACTCTTTACAGCGCCCTGAAGCGGATCAACATCCCGGACCGCAAAATCATCACGATTGAGGATCCTGTCGAGTACCAGATGGATGGCATCAATCAGATTCAGGTCAACACGCAGATCGGTCTGACTTTTGGCTCGGGACTGAGGCACATCGTCCGTCAGGATCCGGACATCATCATGATCGGCGAGATCCGCGATTTGGAAACAGCAGAAATCGCCATAAGATCTGCCCTTACCGGGCACCTCGTGTTCAGCACACTGCATACAAACGATGCACCGAGTGCGGTCACCCGGCTTGTCGATATGGGGGTCGAAGGATATCTCCTGGCTTCCTCGCTAATTGGCATTCTTGCGCAGCGGCTCGTTCGGGTCATTTGCAAGGAATGCAAGGCGCCCGAGTTGACACCGACCAAGGCGTTACGAGATGCAGGTTTTCCTGTGACCGGTACCGGCGAGTTCATCGAACTTCAGCGAGGCCGCGGATGCGTTAACTGCGCCCACAGTGGGTTTGAGAGTCGACTTGGCATCTTCGAACTCCTCGACATTGACGAAGAAATGCGGCGCTTGATGGTCACGAAGTCCGATTCCACGGTGCTCAAGGCGCAGGCGTTGCGCTCTGGAATGCGATCTCTCAAGGATGATGGCTGGTCCAAAGTCCTCGCCGGCATCACGACTCCTGATGAAGTGCTGCGCGTGACGCAGGAAGTTTAGCCCGGGCAACAGATGGCAATATTCAACTACAAGGCAGTCAACGCAAAGGGCGGATTCGCCGAGGGCCGGCTTGAGGCCTCGGATGCAAGAGCGGTTACATTTCGTCTGCAGAGCATGGGTCTCATTCCGGTATCCATCGATGAGCCAGCCAAGCCGAAGCCCAGTATTTTGCCAAAGCTTCACCTTCAGGGGATTTCGCGGAAAGATATTCTCTTCTTTACCGAAGAGCTGTCGACGCTCGTGGGCGCCGGTTTGCCGCTGGACCGCAGCCTTGGCATCACCGCTGAGCTAGCCTCCAAGCCGGCCTTGCGGGTGGTGATTCAAAACGTCTTGAAGCAGATCAAGGGCGGCAAGTCATTGGCGGAATCGCTCGCAGCCCACCCGAAGCACTTTTCGAAGTTGTACGTGAATATGATTCGCGCCGGCGAGGCCGGCGGTGTCCTGACCGTCATTCTGGAGCGCTTGGTCGATTTCGAACGAGCCTCCGACGAATTGAGAAGCTATCTCATCGGAGCGTTGATTTATCCATGCCTGTTGACTGCCGTGGGTATGGGTTCGGTCGGCATTTTGTTCTACTTCGTCATTCCGAAGTTTGCGTCGATTTTTGGAGAATTGGGTGCGAAGATTCCGCCCTCGACTCAGGCGCTCCTCACTGTATCGACCCTGACGAGAAGCTATTGGTGGGTTTTGGTCGCGGGGCTCGTGGCGGCGATAGTTGGTTTCAAGGCATGGGTAAAGACTTCCAGAGGAAGCCGCACATGGGACACCATAAAGCTGAGGGTGCCGTTGCTCGGGTCCACCATCTTGAAAATGGAAGTTGCGCGGTTCGCCCGAACGCTTGGCACTCTGACGGCGAGCGCCGTTCCACTGATTGTGGGCGTACGCATCGTTCAGGACATCGCCGACAACCAACTCATCGCGGAAGGCATTTCCAAGATTGCGTCAGGCGCCAAGCGTGGTGAAGGTGTCGCCAAGCCCATGCGCGACGCAGGCGTCTTTCCGGGACTGGCCGTACACCTGGTTGAAGTCGGAGAGGAAACAGGGCGCCTGGATACCATGCTCTTGCAGGTGGCAGACGTTTACGAGAAGGATGTCCGCACCTCAGTTAAGGCGTTGACGTCCGTTCTCGAGCCGCTGATCATTCTGGTCATGGGCATTCTGGTTGGCGCAGTTGTTCTGTCGATCCTGATGGCAATATTCAGCATTAACGACATTGGATTCTGAAATGAACAAAACTAAGCTTGGAAACAACCGCGGTATCACCCTGATTGAATTGCTCGTGGTAATGGTTATCATCGCCATGTTCGCGACCTTGGTGGGACAGCGAGTCTTTTCGAATGTCGGCAAGGCCAAACAGACCCAAGCCAAGGCCCAGATGCAGGAATTCGAGAGCGTTCTCGACAGTTTTCGTCTTGACGTCGGTCGCTACCCTACTACCGAAGAGGGTCTGCAGGCATTGCAAGTCAGGCCTTCGGGGCTGGAGAATTGGGATGGCCCCTACCTCAAGAAGGATATCCCGCTCGATCCGTGGGCCCATCCATACATCTATCGCTGCCCGGGTCAACATGGTGACTTTGACCTGATGTCACTGGGTTCAGATGCCCAGGAGGGTGGCGATGGCGAAGCCGCCGACGTAACGAGCTGGAAGTAGTTTCGTCTTTTCCAGCCTCTGGTGCGTCTGGATTAGTATGACCGGACCTCGCGGTTTCACTCTAATCGAAGTCATTGTCGTGATGGCAATCATTGCCATCTCTGTTGGGCTGGCTGGTCCCCGAATTGGGGCGGGAATCAGCCGGCTCGAACTGAACCAGGCGACTCAGATCGTCCGTACGGCGGTTCGGTTGGCTCGTATCGAAGCCCAGCGAACCGACAAAGAGCAGTACGTTGTGCTTGATCAGACCCGAGAGGTAGTTTCGCTGGTCAATTCAGATTTGATCGTGTCCCACCAGGACTCTTTGCCCCGTTCCGTTTCCTTTGTCCTCGATTCACCCGAGCAGGAGGCCACGTTACACGTTTCACCCGCCGGCATTGTACGGGGAGGATTGGTTCGGCTGCGTGGTCGATCCGGCGAAGTCGAGGTCTCGTTTCGATGAAAACCAACCCGGGCTTTACGCTGATCGAAGTCATGGTAGCCCTGGCTATCCTGGGGATGTCTTGTGCTGCGCTTTTTGGGATCTTTTCAAAGTCGTCATGGAATTTGCGAAAGATCGAGGATGTGCACAAATATCAGCTTGCCAGCGAAGATGTGCTGACTCGGGTGGAACTCCTGAAATTGCTTCCTCCAGAAGGTGAGGCGAGAGGCGATATGCGGAATTTGGGAGCCCAGTGGAAAGCAACGATTCACCCCTGGCTGCCAAAGTCTCTTGAAGCGAAGCCGAGCGAAGCCATCATGAAGATCGACGTTGAAGTTTCATGGCAGGGACGGTCGGGTCCGCTCAACGTCAAATTAGAAGCCATTAAGCCGGTGTCGATTGGCTACGAGCCCTTTGACCTCCAACGGGCGATTGAAAATGCGCTACCGCAATAGTGGATTCACGTTAATCGAAGTGATGGTCAGTCTGACCATCATGGGAATTATCATGACCGTTGCGTTTGAGGGTTTGAGGATCGGCCTCGATGGTTGGACTCGCGGTTCGCGGACCATAGATGAACTCGACCGGCGCGCGACAGTTGAGCGCCTGCTGAAGCGACAACTTGGCGTTGCCTACCCAATGGAGTTCCGCACGGGTTTGGATAAGGCACCCTTCGTTCTCTTCCGCGGTAACTCAAACCGCTTGGATTTTGTGGCGGACTATTCCTTGAGCGATGGCCCGTCTGATTTTCGCAAGATCGGTTACATGTTTGATGGTGGCAGTTTGCATTATCAAGAGAGCCAGTTGTTTCACTACGCGCCTGCAGAGGATGAGCCGATTACCGGGGAGAAGTTGGCCTCTTTTTCGAGCGTTCGATTCCGTTTCCTAGGGTCGGGAGAAGACGGAAAGCCCAGGTGGGTAAATGAATGGATTTATGGAATGGGTTTGCCCTTTGCCGTAGAAGCGCAAATAAATGGCGATGCGATCATCATTCCCATGGCAAATCGACCATGAATCCACAGCGTGGCATGGCACTGATCACGGTTCTATGGATCATCATGATCCTTTCGCTGGTGTCGTTCACCCTGGCATCTGCGGTGCGCGGCGAAATGGTTTCGGCGAATGATTCCTTCGACTCGGAGCGGGCCTTTTTCATGGCGAAGGGCTCGGCCGAAACCGTGTATTACGGGATGGTTCACAAGACCGACATCGCCGGTGAAGATTCACCAATCAGCATGGCGAACGGCGAGTATCTTTTTCCGTTCGACTCTGGCGACGTTCGAGTCCGCCTGGAGACCGGCGCCGGCCGAATTGATCTGAACGGGGCTTCAGACGTTCTGCTGGCGTCCATGTTCGACTCCGTTGGCGTCAACCAGGAGACGAGGAACAGGTTGGTCGATTCGATATTGGACTGGAGGGACGCCGACGATATTCCGCACCTCTATGGTGCAGAGGTAGACGATTACCCCGAAAACAGGGGTATTACGGACAGAACGTTAACGTTGCCCCGAAATGGACCCTTCGCTACGGTAGACGAACTACTGAAGGTGAAGAACATGACGCCTGAGATTTTCTATGGGTCATTTTTCGTCGATCCCGTTACGAGGACCTATCGGCGGGTTGTGGGGATCGGTGACTTGGTTACGGTCTCAACCGGCAGCAGCAGAGTGGACGTCAACGAGGCTCCCCTTGAGGTTCTAATGGCATTACCTCAGATGGATCTCGCTGCATCCGGCAAGATCATCGAGCTTCGGGCTAAGAAAGGCTTTACAAGTTCAGAGGACCTCCTGGCACGCGTTCCGGAAATGAGCGGTCGGGCCGCCATGGACTTTCTCGAATATGGAACCGTGACTCCGACTGCGATCGTCGCGCGAGCGACGATACGTCGGTCGGGAGCGACCCGCACGGTCAAACTCTTGTTTACGCGCAAACAGAGACTGCAGTTTCTGTCCCTGACGCCCTTGATTTATCGACGGGTCGAGGACCTTCAATTCGGCCGTTGGCAGTATCAATAAGAGGTGATGATGTTTCGCAATAGCATTGGCTTTGAGATCCTCGGGAATGATTTGCGAGTGGCGATTGTGAATACCGCATTTCGTAAGCGCCGACTTGTAGCCTCCGAGGTGGTCGCTGGATTCATGGAAATGGACCAGGTACAGCGCTTGAGCGCCTTGAAGGACCTCGTGCGTAAACACAAGATGACGCCAGGGGGGGCCTATCTGGGCCTGCCCGGAGATAGAGGCGTTATCCGTCAAGTCGAACTTCCGGCTGAAATTCGCGACCGGTTGCAGGCTGCAGTTGCTCTTCAGTTGGAGGCTCTTTCCCCCTGGCCATCGGAAGAGACCTACTGGGACTATTCAGTTGAGCCCTCGACGAGTGACGCCAAAGTTCTTGTTGTGAGTGTCGTGATCATCTCCCGTGAGGTTCTCGATCCCTGGCTTGCCTTATTCAAATCCGCCGGGCTGCCCTTGAGCGGAGCCTCATTGTCTCCCCTGCTTAACGCGCACGGGAGTTCTGTGTTGTGGCCCGATAACAGGTCAACCATTGTTCTGGCCTGTGCAAGTTCATCCTTTGAGGGAGCAATCGTCCGAACGGGATTCTTGTCATCCTTAGCTGTGCCACGAAAAGACTCTGAATCGTCGGCTCGAATGGTGATCGACCGCTTGCTTTCCCTGGGCCGCGTGAGCTCTCCCGATTCGGTTCGCTTCATCGCCTACGGCAACGCTGAAGAGGTGCCGGAATCGGATGGTCAAAAGTCTTTGCCGATCGAAAATACGAAGCCGGACTCCATTCAGTTTTTTGGCGCTCTGACAGCCGCTCTGGCAGCCGTGAGTCATGGGTCGTTTAAGACGAATTTCATTCCCCGATCCGAACAATACCGCCGAAATCAGCTTGCGCTCATTCCAACATATGTACTCGTGGCCCTGACTGTTTTGATGGGAGGTGCAATGGCATTTCGGGAGCCCTATCAAGCCACAATTTACGCCGCGCAGCTCAATGCAGAGGTAAAGATCCTTGCCCCGCAGGTACGTGAAGTCGCTTCCCAGGAATCGGAATTGAATCTCCTGTCTGAGAAATACCGGGCGCTGGCCGGAGACATTGCGGCACGTGATGTCAATCTTGAAGCAATGAGGGAGCTTTCTCGAGTACTTCCCCCAACTGTCTGGCTTACTTCTTATACCTACCAAAAGGATGGCATCAGCATCTCGGGTTTCGCTCAAAGCGCAGCAGAAGTTCAAAAAGCCGTTGAGGACAGTCCACTGTTCAAGGACGCCCAGTTTTCCAACTCCGTGGTGCGGGATTCGAATGGCAAAGACCGCTTTTCGCTTAAGGCCAGCATTGAGGTGGTGAAATGAAGATAGAGATCAGGACTCGTGACCGGCGGGCGCTTTTTGGATTGGGGGCGGCCCTGCTTCTCTACCTGGTCGTCGCGTACGCTGTTTTGCCGGCCTTTGACAGGCTGCAATCCGCAGCGCGAACAGAATCCGAGAAGGAAGAGCAGTTGCGAAAGTATCGCCGAGCCCTGGTTCGGAAAGGCCACTATGCCAAATTGCTCGATCAGGCGCGCAAGAGCGTCAGTGACGCCGAGGCGCAGCTTATTCGAGGCGACAATCCTTCCCTCGCCTCGGTCGAATTTCAAAACGTCGTCGATGCTGCGGCCTCGAAGAGCGGTGTTGGAATCGCACAGAAGAATGTTTCTCCGGCACGAAAGAAAGATGCGTTTTTTAACGAAATCACGATGACGCTCTCTTTCGAGTGCTCACCGAATCAACTTACGACATTTCTTGGAGAACTCAGGAATGGAGAGAAGTTCGTCACCGTGCAGAGTAGTCAAATCGCTCCGACTCAAATCGTCCAGGAGCCTCCAAAGAAGGGCGAGTTCCAGAAAATGGTCCATGTGAATCTCACGCTGTCCGCACTTCTTGCAGGCCCAACACCTGTTGCGCCCGGGAGTGTCGTTCCGAAAAAGGGGTAGTGCCGATGATTCGACGAATACTGGTTCTAGATCTAATCCTGGTAGCTGTCCTGGCAATCGGCGCACGCAGCCTGCGGCTTCAATGGCTCCAATATAACGATAGCCATCAAGTTTCGCTTGTTCAGCCCAAGCCAGAGAGTATTCCTTCCCTGCCTTCTGCGCCCAGCGTCGCGAGGACATCCACGACAGATTGGACGGATATTCCATCCAAGAATCTCTTTAGCTTTGATCGAACGGACATTGCGATTGTCATTCCTCCGGATACCCTGAAGCCGGCCGGGCCCAAACCCATGCTGTTTGGAACCATCAAGTTGGGACAAGATCACCTGGCGATGGTTGGTTCAGGTCAATCCAACAATCGTTCGGACCGCCCGATGAGGATTGGTGAAACGATAGATGGCTGGACTCTGGTAGACATTCAGGAGAAATCCATCGTCGTTTCATGGAATGACACGAAGCAAACGATTGTGATGAGTGATCCGACCGCCCAGGTTCCCCGAGATTACTCCCGCACCGCCTCTCCTGGTTCCGCATCAACGACCGTACTGACGTCGACGCCAGCGCCGACGACGACAGCGACTCCTGCGACCACAGCTCCGGCAGCGCCTGGGTCTCAAGCGCTCCCAAAAACGCATGTAATTGACACGCCATTCGGCAAGAAAGTTATCGTGGATCCCCAATGAATAGACTATTTCTGTTTTTGTCCTTGGCCTTGATCGCAGGGTCTGCCGCCGCTCAGCAAGCGCCACCGCCAGCTCCGCAAAAACCGAAGGTCGTTGTGCAGACCCCATTTGGTCCAAGAGAATATGATGCGGACCAGGTGCCAGTCGGTGCGGTAGTGATAACACCGGCGCCCTCAGCGCCAAGCCAACCTCAAGTCGTGCCGGCCGTTCCATCCCCGGCGACTCCCCCGGCGCAATCGGTTCCGGCGCCCACCCAGACTTCGGGGGCAGCAGCCCCTCAGGACGAGGTTGTTCCGTTCGAGCTGCATCTGGATAACCAGGATATCTACCAGGTGATTCGGATTATTGCGGATTATCTGAAGATGAATTACATCATCGATCCATCGGTCAAAGGCACCGTCAATATCAGCACCTCTGCGACATTGAGGCGCTCGGACCTTCTGCCTATTCTCGAGACCATCCTGAAAATCAACGCCGCTACGATGATACAAACCGGGAATTTCTATCAGATCGTTCCGGTAACGGGCGCCACTCGCCAGCCCTTGGAAGTCCTCGAACGTTCTGCGGCCCCGGTCGCTCCGGACGATCAGATTGTCCTGCAGATCATCCGGATGAAGTTTGTTTCAGCGGCAGAAATGGTTCGCCTGCTCACTCCCTACGTTGGTGAGGGCGCCAGCATCGTGGCGCAGGAGCAGGGGAATATCCTGCTGGTCGCCGATCGGCGGAGCAACTTGAGAAAACTCCTGGAGATCGTCGACCTGTTTGATGCAAACGTTTTTGAAGGTCAGCGTGTTCGACTCTATCCGGTCAAGAATAATCTGGCAAAAGACCTCCTGGTGGATCTCAAAAATGTCTTTGCCGGGTACGCACTTTCCGACGCAAGCGCAGTCAAGTTCGTCAATATCGATCGCTTGAACTCCATCCTGGTTGTCACGCCGAACCAACTTGTTTTTCCGGAGGTCGAGCGCTGGCTGGATCGTCTGGATCAGCCGACGCAGACCAGCGGCCGACAAAACCATGTGTATAAGGTGCGGAACGGCAAGGCGGAGAATATTCAGATGATCCTTGCCCAACTCTATGGCACTCAAATGCAGGTCTCGAATGTTTATTCGACGCCGACCGGCGGGGCGCCTTTGAGCCCGGGTCAGGGTGCTCCGACGACAGCCGGTCAACCGTCATCACCATTCGCACCCGCGGCTACTCCAGCGGCGGTTCAACAGCTTGCGGTCCAGGCTGGAAACGTTCGGATTTTTGCCGACCTGGTCAACAATGCGATTGTGGTGCAAGCGACCGCGCAGGAATACGCTGAGATCGAAAGAACGATCGAAGAACTTGATATGTTGCCGCGCCAGGTCTTGATCGACGCCCAGGTATACGAAGTTGCGCTGGACGATTCCATTTCTTTCGGGCTGTCGGCGATCCTGCAAAACCGCGGAACTCTGACTGGACCGCAGAACACTGCATCATTTGCAGGCACTGCTCCCTCCCTTACCGCACAGGCCCTCGCTTATGTCGGCCGCGCCCACGAACTGGTGACGTTCTTGAATGCCAAGGAGAATCGGACGCGAGTGAAGACCCTCTCGGCTCCTTCAGTCTTGGTCAGTGACAATGCCCAGGCCGACTTTACGGTCGGTGCCGACGTGCCAATCCCGACGACTTCATCCATAACGCCGGTTCAATCCAGCGGTACCAATCTCTTTGCACAGACCATTGAGTTCCGCTCCACGGGTGTGATCCTGAAGGTCAAGCCACGGATTAACGAAAGCGGAAACGTTACGCTGGAGATCAACCAGGAGGTCAGTCAGGCGGCGGCGAATACCACTTCTGCCGTCGTTGCCCCGGTCATCTCGAAGTCCTCGGTCCTTTCCACGGTTGTTGTGCAGGATAGTGAGACCATCGCGATCGGTGGCTTTATCCGCGAGAATAATGAAGTGGACCGCAGTCGCTTGCCCTTACTTGGCCGCATTCCCGTGATCGGGACTCTATTCGGGAATACAACCCATGATAACTCTCGTACGGAACTGATCATCTTGATTACTCCCCATGTCCTTAAAACCCATGAAGACGCAGATCTTGCTACGGAAGAACTGAAATCAAAGCTTCGCGAAATACAAAAACTTCTCAAGTAGTCGGGCCTCCGGCACTGGGAGTGTGCAAAAACAACTCACCAGGGAGACCTTGCACAAGGATGAACCCCTTTAGAATCTGTGAATTTGTCGATTACGTGGAATGGCACGCGCCTTGCTATTAGATGGTCCAGATGAATAGCGTTTGCGCGTTCGGATCTGGAAGGTGTAGCAGGTTTGTAATGAACAGCTTAGAATCGCAAGTCCGGACGGAAAGCTACCTTGACAGTGAAGAGAGCGCATGCTAACGTCCTTTAGCCTCATAGCCCAATGAGTTGTCGTTAAAGGTTTAAGCAGGTTTTTGGGCCGTCCTTTTAGAACGAAGGGAACCGGATAATTCGTAAAAGAAGGGGAGGTGAATGTAGCCGTTATTCAGAGCGGAGAATGTGGACCCCATGGAGACCACAGATTGACGGTCTTGCCCTCCATAGAATTCTCCGGTTTTCGTTTTGATTGATTTCGAGTTCTTGAACTGATGAAGACAAATTTGTCCATCAGCGTTTTATGTTTTTTGACTGACTTTGAAAAGGAGAAACTAAATGCAGAGGTCCAAGCTGGTTTTTGGGCTAGTGGCTTTGGCGGCGATAATGATGTTTTCCGCCTCCAGCTTCGCTCAAACTAATATTACGGTCTTCGGTAATGGCTCCGCCGCGGAAGTCGCGACGGGTCGCACGGTCGACTCTTATGACCCAACGTCCTCGGGCGCTGGCATGTTGATTTCGGGCGCAAATTTGGCGCAAGCCCCCCTGACCACAACCATGTTGAGGATCGCCTATGGCGTTCCGATCACATCCATTCCAGCGACTGGTACGTATGGTTCGCCGGCCTGGACGGTTGCGACCACGGTCGGTGGTCCAATCACCATCTCGGGTGCCACGGGCCTTTTTGCCAGTGCTGTGATCAGCACCGTCAACTACTCGTCCGGCCTCTTGACAATCACATTGCCACCCAGTGCTGCGACAACCGCCTCCGGTTCGTTCAGGGTCACTGGCGTTAAGCTTGACGTCAGCGGTTCCACTGCAACGTCAATCGCCCCGACACTTTCGTTGGACAACACAGCTAATAACTACGTTCTTAGCACGTCCAGCATTACGGTGATCAGCTCCCTGGCCGCTGGAGTTGGTTCCCTGACCAATGCTCCAAGGTCGTCGACGACGACCAATCCCGGACCATTTACCATTCTGACGAACGGTACCAACGTCCAGCCGACGACTTATATCACGGTGAAAGCGGGTGCCGCAGGGCTCTTCCGCGCTGCCGATCAGGACGCCGGTCTTACTTCGCAACAAAATGCGACCAAGATTCGGCTTACCTTCACTGGTATTCCGACAGGTGTTACGCTTGGGACTTTGTCCACCAGTGCCTCGAGTGGCGGTACCTGGACTACATCGGCCAGTTCAATCACCACGGCAAATAACACAATCAACCTGACTCCTGGTGCTGACACGGATCTGTCGTCTGCGACCAGTGTTCAACTTCTCATTGGTGGCATTAGCTACACCTCAGGGACAAAGCCGGCGGCTGGTTCCATTACAGTAACCGCGACGATGTTCCCGATCGGTATCGGTCTGGATACGACCGTGTCGCCCAATGCGCCCCCAACCTCAGGTGATGGCCTCCTTTATCCCCGATTTGTGGATTCAGAGGTCGGCCCTGTGACAGTTGGTAATATCATTTCGGCCCAGACCCAGTTGCTGATTCCCTACGCAGTGACGGCTGGTAACTACGACACCGGTATCGCGATTGCCAATACCACGAGCGACCCCTACGGTGGTTCGAGCAACGGCGGCGCGACGGCGGGATCTGGTAACCTGAACTTCACGTTCTACCCGACGAATGTTTCGGCGGGCGGCGCGGCTGCGTCCTTTACTTACTCGACCGCTACGGGCAAGCTCGGCGGCTTCCAGGGCATGAGTGCCGATGGTACGGTGGCTTCAGGTGCCACCGTTTCAGGTAACCTCAGTCAGCTATTGACTGCCGCGGGTCAGACGTCGGGTCAGTTCTTCGGCTACATCTTCGTTCAGGCGAACTTCCTGAATGCGCATGGCGTCGCTTACATCTACAACGGTAGCTTCTTCACCTCAGCTACCAGCGTGCTGATACTGCCGAATCCGCTTGCCGGTGGTACTTCGGCTCGAGCCTCAGAGACTGGTCTAAACAACTAGACTCTTTGGATCCAAAAAGGGGGGCTATGCCCCCCTTTTTTTATTCCTGCATTTGGAGATTTCCCCATGTATAAGCCGTTTGTACGAACATTACTGCTGATGCTGGTATGCGATATCTCAGGCATGGCTCAAGCCACTGTGCTGCCCCAACAATTAGATAAGCTCAGTCCGCGAGTTGAACAGTTTTGGCACTCGGTGGAGAAGAGAGAGCTAATCAAAGCTTCGAACTTTGTGCTTCCAGAAAAGCGGGATGCCTTTGTCGCTGCTCAGGGCAACTCTTTCCTGGAGTATGCAATCGTTGGACTCCAATTTGGAGCGACTAAAGATCAGCTTCGAGTTCAAGTTCGGCTAAAGAGTCTTGCCGCGGGCCAGAGCGCGCCCACCGATACGATCGTCGGTGATATGTGGATTTGGACACGCGGAAATTGGTACCTGGACTTTTCTGCGAGTCATGACGCCCTCCCGGGTTCCGGTTCATTGCCCGTGGGAAACAATGCCGACCTCATCAAGAAAGCGGAAGAACAGTTTCACCTGGGGATGGAAACGCTCGATGTTGGCGTGATCCTGAAGGATGAACCGAACAGCTTCAAGGTTCCACTGACGTATTCAGGCGCTGACTCGATTCGTATCGAACCTGTCACTCAGTTTGGCGGAGTGAATTTCGATCGAGCATCGACCGCCTCCATTACCTCGGCCTCAAAATCATTCAACATTTCAGTGGATACCGAGGCGATGGATGGCCCAATTGATATGGCGGTTGGCATTGAGGTCTATTCGGGGAGTATCTCTTTCCGAAAGTCGTTCCGGATTCGAGGCAGCGTTTTCTCGCCGATTCACATTCAGCAGGTGCCCGCTATTCTTGAAGGTGCCAGTGGAAACGACCTCAGTCTCATTATTCAGAACAATACGGACGGTCCAATCAGCGTGCGCAACATCGATTCAAATGCCAATTTTGTCGTCAAAGAATTTCCTGGACCAATACCCGGTGGCGCCCAAGGCACCGTCAAGTTGAAGCAGTTGCCGGAGAGTCACAAGCTTCCAGATCGGATTTCGGTCATTCTCGAGAAGCCCGTGTATGGAAAGGATACCTTTGACTACCACCTCAAAATCGGCGTCACTCCATAGATGTACAAAGGCAGCAGACTGACTGTCGTGATTCCTTGTCTCAACGAAGAGGAGGGGATTCAGAAGGTTTTAAGCGAATTACCCTCCTTTGTTGACGAAGTCATCGTGGTCGACAACAATTCCACCGACCGGACCGCCGAAGTCGCTCTGGCGAAGGGTGCAATTGTTATCAAAGAAGTCAACCGTGGGTATGGCCGCGCTTACAAGAGAGGTTTCTCAAGCGCGACCGGCGACATTATTGTCACTTTGGATGGCGATCATTCCTATCCTGTAGATGCCATCAGCTATCTCGTCGAAGCGTTTCTGCATTGCCAGGTTGATTTTCTCTCCGCTTCCCGCCTGCCGACGCTCAGCGAAGGAGCGATGAGTCTCAAGCACAAGATCGGCAACCACATCCTTTCGATCACAATGTCGCTCTTGTTCCTGCGCTGGATTCACGACTCGCAATCGGGAATGTGGATATTCCGCAGATCCGCGCTCGAGAAGATGAAACTGTCCAGCGATGGCATGGCCTTTAGCGAAGAAATCAAAATCGAGGCTTTGCGAAACAAGTCCATTGGATTTCGTGAAATGTTTATCTGCTATTCACAACGGATCGGCGAAAAGAAACTGGAGCCTTGGCGCGACGGCTTTCGGAACCTGGGGTTCCTTTTTAAGAAGCGGTTTCTGCCTTAGCGACCCGAGCAACACTAAAGCGACCTTATTGCTACTCGTTTCTGCTAACATAACCTCTTTTGGGAGTCTTCCATGGCAATTCGTCGTCAAGTATTACTTGGTCTGGTTGCTCTCGCGTCATTTGTAGTCCAGGCACATGCGAGTTCGTCCACAGTTGTTATCAGTCAGGTGTACTCGGCTAACGCTTCCAATGCCTTAATCCAGAACGGCTTTGTCGAACTGCTGAATCTCAGCCGGCAGGCGGTGATTTTGGACGGCTGGACGCTCCAGGTTGCCTCGCAGAACAACAACGACTGGAGCGTTGTCGCCCTTTCGGGGACTCTGGCGCCCGGCCAATACTTTCTGGTTTCAGGGCAGCCCTCTTCAAGTGGGAACGCGTTGCCCGCCAGCGATGCCGTGGGGTCGTTCCAATTGGATGTCACAGGAGGAAGAGTGGCGTTGTTGAGCGCCATCACCCCGCTGACAGGTACCTGTCCCAATAGCCAGGCCCTCATCGATTTTCTGAATTATGGGTCCGGCGGTTGTGGATCCGCTGCACCCGCGATGGCTGGAACTGTAGGCCTGGTTCGGGCCGGCGGCGGATGTGTGGACAGTGACAACAGTTCGGTGGACTTTACGTTGGTTCCTCCCTATCCTCGGACGAAAGCTTCCGCCCGCAACCTCTGCGGAACGGCTGACTCTTCTTCGCTGACAAGTTATGTCGTGCCGGCGAACGGCGGAGTGTCCATGGTGACTCAAGGCGCCGGCACTGCAATAACTGTCGGCTCCGCGAAACTGGAGCCGTCGCTCAATAGTCCAACTCAAGCTGGTCTGGCCATCTTTGGCTTTCGCCAAAACGGCAACCTGGTCTCGGAGGCCAGCGTGCCTCTCGCGCAACCGATTCAGTCCGGACTGCTCTACGCCGAGTTGAACGGCCCTGTAAATACGGGAATTGCTTTTGCCAATCCCAATGACACCGCTACGACGGTGACGTTCAATTTTAACAACTCGAACCTCGGGTACTTGTTGCCCTCTAACTTCGGGGCATTGACGATACCGGCTCACGGTCAAATCGCCAGATTTGTCAGCGAAATACCCTATTCATTGCCTGGCGGTTTCCAGGGAGTTTTCCAGTTTACGTCCAGCGCGCCAGTGAGCGTCATTGCCCTCAGAGGATTTACTAATGAACGCGGAGAATTCCTGGTAACTACACTGCCAGTAATTGACTCGTCAGTCGTTCCGTCAACAACGCCAGCCTACCTTGCTCATTTTGCAACTGGTGGTGGCTGGTTGACCGAGATAGTTTTGGTTAATCCCAGTGGCGCCACAGTGACCGGAACTATAGATTTCCGCGATCCTTCCGGGCAACCTGCGACCATTCAACTTGGCACCTTCACCGGTAGTTCTCTGACATATTCCATTCCTTCACTCAATTCTCAAACGCTCCAGATCTCCGGGACAGGAGCGAACCCAGTGACCGGCTCAATTCGCGTGTCTCTTTCCAGTGGTCCAGCCACGCCCGTGGCGGTCGGCATTTTTGCGTATGTGAAACAAAATGTGAGAGTTTCCGAAGCCGGCCTTGTCGGCGTCGCTGGCAGCGCTTTCCGATCATACGTTGAAACGTCGGGTGGGCCCGGAGCGATTGGCTCGATTCAATCCGGCCTGGCAATAACAAACATTGGCAGCAACTCCACCACTGTCAATCTTGTGTTGATGCAACTCGATGGAACCTCAACTGGCCTAAGCACATCCATTTCTATTGCAGCCTCGGGCCAAGTGGCAAAGTTCCTTGGTGAGTTTTTCCCGACGCTGCCGAGTTCCTTTAAGGGAATACTCCGAGTCAGCACCGTCGATTCGATAGCTTTGGTAGGCCTGAGAGGTCGCTATAACGAACGCGGGGATTTCCTTATCACAACGGTTCCCCCTGCCAATGAGGCAACCCCCGCGACTAATGGCCCAGTGGTCTTTCCGCATATCGCAGATTCTGGCGGCTATACCACTCAGTTTGTGCTGTTTGGTTCCACCGGTCTCGCGGGCAAAGGCAATTTGCACTCATTTACCCCTGGAGGACAGCCGTTGGCGCTGCAGTTCGCACCCTAAGTAGCCATGTCCCGAAAGCGTAAGCAACCCGATCAACCGGCCCAGAAGCGCAGAAATTGGTGGCGAGCACTACCATTTTTCCTGCTTATCGCTGTTGGCTTCGTCGCCTACTGGAACTCCTTTGACGTCCCGCTCGTTTTCGATGACCTGAACTCAATCCAGAGAAACGCGGGAGTTCTATTCGGAGACGCCCTTCAGCCAAGTCGGCTTATATCAAGGTCACTCCTTTTCGCAACCTTCGCCATGAACTATGCGATCGGAGGGCAGAACGTTTGGGGATACCATTTGGTCAATCTCGTTCTGCATATCCTCAATGGCATTATCATCTTCTTTATCGCGCAGCAGGTTTTTCGCAAGGCTAATCTGGCCGAGAACAAGATCGTTTCCTGGTCGTTACTGGCAGCCCTGTTCTTTGTGGCGCACCCGGTTCAGACGGAGTCCGTTACTTATATCTCCAGTCGGTCCGAGCTTCTATCGACCCTCTTCTATGTGATCGCGTTCCTCATATTCGTCCGTTGGCCTGAAGTAAAAATTGGCTTCGGCTTGAGCATTCTCATTACCGTGCTCTTTATGTTGGGTTTGGGAACCAAGGAAACCGTCATTTCTCTTCCGGCGACGCTTCTGCTTTATGATTTTATTTTCATCTCCGGTGGTCGCGTGCTCGCGCCTTTCAAGCGCTGGCGCTTCTACCTCATTTTTGTTACCACTGGCCTGTTTGCGATTTACTTTCTGTTGACCGGCAGCCTCAAGTTCTTGCTTACAAGTCCCTATCATTTGGCCCCGAAGTACTATTTTTTGACTGAGACTCGCGTCGTTGTGAAATACATTCAACTTGTATTTCTGCCTGTTGGACTCAATCTGAACTATGATTTCAGCACGTCGCTGGGTTTCCTCCAGCCGCCGGTGCTGTTCTCCATCGCGGTCATCCTATGCTTTCTAGTGCTGGCCTGGTTGATACGCGAGAGAGAGCCGGTGTTGTCCTTTTCTATTTTCTGGTTCTTTCTAACGCTGGCTCCAACTTCCAGTTTCATCCCCATCCTGGATGTGATTTTTGAACATCGGCTTTACCTTCCTCTGGTTGGCGTCTGCCTGGCATTTCCTGTGCTGATGGAACACCTGGTGCGTTGGACTAAGGTACAGAGGTGGCTCAACTGGAGCGTTGTCAGGTATGCAAGCATCATCATCGGTGTGCTTCTAATTGCTACGATCTTGCGCAATGAGGTGTGGCGAAGTGATGAGCGACTGTGGCTTGATGTCATTTCAAAGTCTCCTCACGCAGCACGACCTTATAACGCATTGGCGTTCGTATACGTGAACCGCGGAGAAACTGAAAAAGCGATCGCCATTTCAAGAGAAGGAATGCGGAACGTACCGTCGGCTCGTCACGATTTCGATGAAACCATCGGAAACCTCTACTTGAAACTCAATCGCGTTCAGGAAGCCATCGACATGTTCAAAGACAACATCGAAGAGAGCAAGCGGCTTGGACTGAGCGATGATGGGCAAAGCGTTTCCTACAATAACTTAGGCGTGACCTACCTGTACCTGTGGCGGACGTTGCAAGATCGCAGATCCCAATTTTCCGAACAGGAGTTCAATCGGCAAAGGGATGACGTCCTTTCTCACGCGGAGGATGCTTTTGCAGAAAGTCTCAAACGCGATCCGGGCAACGAATGGTCGCTTGATAGTTATGTCAACGTCGCCTTTGACTGGGGAAAGGCGGATGCGTTAATCGCCGATCAGTTGAAGAATGGCGAGGCTACCAACTTTCGAGCCCTTTATACGATAGGTAAGATCAGGTTTCTTCAGAAGAATTACAAAGAAGCTGCGGAGTATTTTGAAAAGGCGGAAGCTCTCGATAAAACAAGAAACCTCCTGTATTACAACCATGGCTATGCGCTTGACCAAATGGGAGACATCGACGGAGCGATAGCGAAGTACACCATGGCGATCCGCATTGACCCAATATTCAGCGAAGCCCATCACAACGTCGCCCTGCTATATGTAAAAAAAGGCGATTTCGCGAACGCGATAGCCAATCTGAATGAAGTTCTGCGCCGGGACCCCAATAATGTATTGAGTAACCTTGAACTTGCGAAAATCTACGTAAAGCAAGGCAACCGCACGTCAGCCCGGGATGCGATCCAACTGATCCTTCGCGTTTCTCCGCAGAACCCCGATGCGCTGGCACTTCTGCAGTATGTTAATTCGACTGGAATGTAATGACACGACAGCCGTCAACTCGTTCAACAAAGGATCATATTAGGAAAAATGACTAATTCTAATGTTCAGCCAAAGAGCGTTTTGGTTCTTGGTGCGAGAGGAACCGTCGGAACCGGACTGATGGACACGCTCAATCACCGTGGGCACTCCCTGGTGTTTGCGGATCGCGGACTATTTTCCGCTCCAAACTACTATAAGTGCGATATCAGTCACTATCGACAGCTCGAACGCATTTTTCTGGAGCACAAATTTGACTACGTCTACAACCTGGCGGCGGAATTCGGCCGATGGAATGGAGAGGCCTTTTATGAAAACCTCTGGATGACGAATGTCGTAGGCTTCAAGAACATTCTTCGCCTCCAGGAGAAGTTCCAGTTCAAGCTCATTCATTTTTCATCGTCTGAAGTTTACGGTGATTATGAAGGCGTCATGAAAGAAGACGTCATGGATCACGTCGAGGTTCGGCAGCTCAACGATTATGCGATTTCCAAATGGGTCAATGAACTTCAGACGATGAATTCGGCAGCCATGTTCAAGACCGAAACCGTACGCGTCCGCTTGTTCAATACCTACGGTCCCGGGGAGTACTACAGTCCGTACCGAAGCGCGCTGTGCATCTTTTGCTACCATGCGCTGCACGATCTGAACTACACCGTTTACCTTGGTCATCGTCGTACTTCGACTTACGTGACGGATGTCTGCAACACCCTGGCCAATATTGTGGATAACTTTCATCCTGGCGAGGTTTACAACATAGGTGGCACCGAGTTGCATGACATGAAGTCGGTGTCGGATATCATTTTGCGACAACTTGGAAAAACAGATTCTCTGGTCACCTACAAGGAAGGTGAGGCCTTTACCACCAAGGATAAGGTTGTCGACGTGTCGAAGGCGGTCAGGGACTTAGGGCACGTGTCAAAAGTGACTCTCGATGAAGGGATTGCGGAGACTCTTCGCTGGATGAAGAAAGTCTATTTCAAAGATTAGAGCGTGCGATGAAGATCGTGGTCATCCACGAGGTGAACTATCTCACGAAGCTGATCTATGAATACCAGATCATTCCGGAGATATTGGCGTCATCAGGTCATGAAGTGATCGTCATCGACTATGACGAAACCTGGCGGGACACGTCGGGTAGAATCTGGCAAGGCGCCCGAGTTCATGGCGACGTTAGTCGGACACATTCGAGTGGGAAGGTGACGGTTCGCCGGCCTGGCATGATTCGACTTCCACTACTCTCCCGACTCTCCGGAGCGGTCGCGAATGGCGCTGAGGTCTTTCGAGAGGTCGCCAGATCCAAGACCGATCTCATCCTCCTCTACGGTGTACCGACAGTTGGGGTCCAAGCCTTGCTGGCCGCCCGGTTTTTCAAGGTTCCAATTTTTTTCCGTTCGATCGACGTCATGCACCAATTAGCCCCCTCGCGTTTGCTCTCGGCCGTTACCGGCTTCCTTGAGAGAATTGTCTACAAACGAATGGATGGCGTAATCGCCCTCACTCCTCGACTGAAGACATACATTCAATCGTACGGCGTGCCGGAAGAACGTGTTCGAGTATTGCCATCGGGGGTGGATGTCGGCATGTTTCAATCCGGCGAGAAGAACAAGGCTATTTTGCGGCGTTGGGGAGTCGAGGCGGATGACCCGGTCATTCTTTTCATGGGCACGATCTACCGATTCAGCGGCCTGGATCGCGTTATCTCGGATCTGCGGATGTTGCTTCCCAGGTACCCACACGCCAAATTACTGGTTGTTGGCCATGGGGAGGATGAAGCGCGCCTCAAGGAGATCGCCGCTCGCTGTGAAGTTTCCGCCAACGTGATTTTCACAGGTTTGCAGCCCTACGCCGACTTGCCGGACATCATTCGCGCCGCTGATGTATGTATTAATCCATTCGAACTGAACTCAATCACCAAGGACATTCTTCCCACTAAACTGTTTCAGTACCTTGCCTGCGGTCGACCCGTTTTGGCCACGGAGTTGCCAGGGATGTTACCGTTTTTGCCGGGAGAACGATGTGGCGTCCTCTACTCCAGCCTCGCTGAATTTGTCGCATCCCTGGGAACCCTGCTCGGGGATTCGGAATGGTGCCAGCGGCTAGGTGTCGCGGGGGAATCCGCGATGAGGGAGAATTACCAATGGAGTCACATAGCCGCTACCATGCTTGAGCAGATTGCTGAAATGTCATAACTGCATGCGCATCGTGTTCGTGATTCCTTATTTCTATCCTGCCCTGGAATACGGAGGGACGCCGCGAGTGGCTTACGAGATTGCCCGGGCGCTGGTGAGTCGAAAACATTTCGTTCGCGTCTTAACCACCGATTCCAATGGTCAGACCAGAGTGGTGCCAGCCAGGCATGCCAACCATTCAATGGATTATGTCGACGGGATCGAGGTGCATCGGTATTCCAATCTGTCTAACTATCTTGCCTTCCGACACCGGATGTTTGTGCCACTTGCTCTTTTTCGCGATGTCGGACCGCAACTGGCTGGAATGGACGTCGTTCACATCCATGAATTTCGATCGTTTCTGACTGTCGCGGCGTTTTCTGCAGCCCAGCATGCTCGAATTCCCTATGTACTCTCCCCTCACGGAGGACTGCAGCACCTGGGAAAGGGTGCCGCCAAGACTGCCTTTGACTTGATTTGGGGAAAGCAGATTCTTGAGCGCAGCGCAGCCGTTTGCGCGGTTTCACCAGTCGAGGCCCAGGATGCCGTTGACTTTGGTGTCAACGAGTCCAGAATTTGCAGATTTCCGAGTGCGATTAATCAGGATCTGTTTCGGGACTTGCCTCAGCGTGGTCTTTTTCTGAATAAGGCCGGTCTTACCGGCCGTAGAATCGTCTTGTTCCTGGGTCGGCTCAATTGGATTAAAGGCATTGATCTTCTAATTAAAGCGTTCGATCAAGTCCGTGATCTTGAGGGCGTTCACCTTGTAATAGCAGGTCCTGACGACGGGGCAGAGGGATCATTGCGCTCCCTGGTCAGGGATCGTTCTTTACAGGACCAGGTAACCTTTGCCGGATTCATGAACGATGCTGAGAAGATCGAGGCTCTTGTTGATTCCAGCGTGGTCGTGATTCCCTCGAGTCGCGAAGGTTTTCCGCTGACGGTCTTGGAAGCGCTGGCGTGTCGTGCGATGCTGATTGTCTCATCTGCTTGTCAGGTAGGAGATTGGCTCGGCCCTGATTGTGCGCTGAAGACGTTTCAGAGCGGTTACGTTGAAGCTTTGGCTGCCAGGATCAAAGAAGCCTTCACGTTGGGTGTGTCCGAGAGACTGCGCAACCAGTGCCGATCGCTCGTCCTGGAGCAGTTTTCCGCGGAAGCCCTTGCCGCCCGGGCCGAGGTACTATACGAGTCTGCAATTGCGACAGGAAAAGGAAGATGACCAGGAGAAAGCCAATCCCCCAGGTAGATATTCGCGCTGAGATCACTCGGGTTCTCGAGATTGAGATTGAGGCGATCGAATCGGTCAAGCAAAACCTCACGGCACAGTTTGACGAGGCTGTTCTGGCCTTGCTGAACTGCACCGGGCAGGTCCTGGTCACCGGAATCGGAAAGTCTGGAATCATTGCGAGCAAGATCGCGGCGACCCTGCGCAGCACTGGGACGCCCGCGTCTTTTCTTCATGCGGGCGAAGCACTTCATGGTGACATCGGCCTGGTACGCGATCAGGACATCGTGCTTGCCCTCGGAAAGAGCGGCGAGTCAACCGAACTGAATACGCTGTTGAGGACACTGAAGAAGAGTGGCAATCGGATCATTTCCATCACTTCTGAGCCCGCTTCTGCAATGGTTGAGCTTTCCGATATTGTTCTTCAG
>Ga0207124_1029_pt1 | contig 25179 bp, 21 predicted proteins | sample Alteio_BWMinHeat_37_FD_153506 | JGI IMG/M metagenome (GOLD analysis project Ga0207124, IMG submission 153506) | Enriched cells from forest soil in Barre Woods Harvard Forest LTER site, Petersham, Massachusetts, United States -... | ecosystem: Environmental > Terrestrial > Soil > Temperate forest >... | reverse complement strand
GCATTATGCAGCTTCATTGTTTCAAGCCATTGACCATGTAATTCTACATCCTTTCCTAATCCTAAGATAAAGGATGGTATTAATAAGCCTATAAAGATTGTGAATGTAGAAATGAACAGAACTTTGAACTTCCTTCCTATTAATAACAATGGAAACAGTATCAGGAAATGAGGTTTGAATAGTACAGCTATGCCTATTAGTATTGCAGGCAGTATTATTTTATTCTCTTTAATTCCTTTGATAGAGAATAACAGTATTGACAGTAATAATACATTGACATTGCCTAAATGAAGCTCTCGTTGCAGATGTACTACTGCTATAAGAAATCCAAAGAACAGAATTATCTTTGATCGTTGTATTTGTTCGATACCTTCACCGAAATCTTTGATTATTAATACCAATGAAACATTCAATAAATAGATGATTAACGCTGCTACTATGAAGAAATAAATTATTGCCGCAACATCAAACGGGAATAGAAGAAAAGGAATAAAGAATATGGATACAAAAGGCGAGTATTTATAATAGCCGGAGCCTAATCCAAATGCTTCATTGTAGATATTTCCTCCTTCCATGATTCTTGAGGCAGCGGAATAATATACTTTAAAATCCGATAACCAGAATCTTCCATTGATATTCTCTACTACAAAGAATGCTGTCAGAACTACTGATAACAGTATAGATACTCTGTTCTTAACAATGAAATCTTTGTTGAAGATTTTTGACATTCGATGCAACGATTAGTCTAATTAATACGGGCGCAAAGTTATTAAGGAAAATTGATTTATATTTGCAGCCACAAAAATAATTACTGATACTATGAATAAAATTAAAGTTGCCATCAATGGTTTCGGAAGAATTGGAAGAATGTACTTTCGAGCTGCTATGAACAATCCTTCTATCGAAATTGTTGCTATTAACGATATTACCGACACTGCTACTCTTGCTCATTTATTGAAATATGATTCCGTTCACGGACGTTATAATGGTACTGTTTCTGCTACTTCTAACAGCATCATTGTTAATGGTAAAGAAATCAAGATTTTTGCTGAAAGGGATCCTGCTGCTTTGCCCTGGAAGGAGTTAGGAATTGATATTATCATTGAATCTACCGGCAGGTTCATTGATGAAGCCGGTGCAGGCAAACATCTTAGTGCCGGTGCCAGGAAAGTAATCATCTCCGCCCCTGCTAATGGTAAGATTAAGACTGTTGTGCTGGGCGTGAACGATTCTATTCTTAATGGTGATGAGACTATCCTTTCTAATGCTTCATGTACTACGAACAATGCCGCTCCTATGATTAAGGTTTTGAATGATCTTTGGGAAGTTGAGACAGCATTTATTACCACTATTCATTCTTATACCGGTGATCAGAATCTTCATGATGCTCCTCACAAAGACCTTCGCCGTGCAAGGGCTGCTGCTTGTTCCATTATCCCTACTACTACCGGTGCTGCGAAGGCTATGGCTGATATTTTTCCATTTCTTGATGGCAAACTTGGTGGTGCAGGCATCAGAGTTCCTGTATCGGATGGTTCTTTGACAGACCTGACTTGCATTCTCAAGAAAACTCCTTCTGTTGAAACTATTAACGCTGCATTTAAGACTGCTTCGGAAACAAATCTGAAAGGTATTCTTGAATATACCAGCGACCCTATCGTATCTATTGATATTGTGGGTAACACTCATTCATGTATCTTTGACTCTCTTCTTACTACGGTTGTCGGAAACATGGTTAAGGTAGTGGGTTGGTATGATAATGAAATGGGTTATTCCAATCGTTTAGTGGATTTGACTGTTAAGTTAGGATAGTTTAAATCTATGGCTGCTGTTTCGTTGCATGAGACTCTGGCAAAGTACATTCCTCATGAGTCTGTTGATATTGTTGCGGAGTGGATCATTAAGCATAAGATAAAAGTCAAGATTACTCGCACCCGTAATACTAAAGTGGGCGACTATCGTCATCCTTTTAATGGTAAAGGGCACCAGATAACTATCAATCATGATCTTAATAAATATGCTTTCCTCATTACTTTCACGCACGAGGTGGCTCATCTCAAGACTTGGTTGATTCATCAGAATAAAGTTTCTCCTCATGGTGATGAATGGAAGCATGAATTCAAGCTGCTGTTGCATCCTTTGATTCATCATTCTATCTTTCCTCAAGATGTCATTCTTGCTTTGCGCAGATATGTTTCTAATCCTGCTGCTTCGAGTTGTACCGATTTGAATCTTGCCCGTACGTTGAAGATTTATGACCGTGATGCAGAAGAATTTATCCATGTAGAAGATATTCCCATGAAAGGATTATTTGCTTTTGATGATGGTTCGATATTTAGAAAGGATCAAAAGCTAAGGAAGAATTATAAGTGTACGAATATCAAGTCCGGTAAGGTTTATCTGGTCAATCCTATTGCGAAGGTGAGGGCTGTGGAGCCGAAGGAATAGCATCTCATTACCAATCTTATTACTAATCGTCATCCTGACAGGTGCGTTTCAGCTCCTGTCAGGTATCTCATTCGCACCTTGGTAAATGGTATTTGTTTAACATTAGTTGAAAAAATAATTATCAGGAATAAGCCCTATTAATTTATTATTAATGTCAATAGAAGGTAATACGTATTTAGGAACTTTATCAAAGTTTTTAACTGAGGTAAAGTTGGATGTAATACATCCATATCTCCTTCCTGAAGTTCCTGGTATGGAAATTCTTTTTTCAGGTATAAAAGTGGAAAAACTAAGATTAGATACACAAAAACCAGGCATGGTTACATTGTACCCAGGCTTAGATACACTGTATCCAGGCTTAGATACACTGTATCCAGGCTTAGATACACTGTATCCAGGCTTAGATACACTGTATCCAGGCTTAGATACATTGTACCCAGGCTTAGATACATTGTACCCAGGCTTAGATACATTGTACCCGTGCTTAGATACATTGTAACCAGGCTTAGATACATTGTAACCGTGCCTGGTTTTTGTGTATCTAACCTTAGATTTTCAAGAATGAGCCTTGGAATTTTTGCATCTGACACTGGTTCTTTTGCTCTTAAGTTTGGATAGGAGAGAAGCATACTTCCTTTCTTTGTATTAATGAACTAAAAAGAAATTTACGCTAATATCTGTCGGAAGAAGAGATAGAGGACTCAGATAATCAGGATAAGAGATAATCGGAATATATATTTAATGAACAGGAACAATCATTTTTATTGTAAAAAAAATGCTTCAAAACATAACCATATTCTTTCTTCTTCGTATTAAGTTACAAAACTGATTAAGATGAGTTGTAATGTAGGGAAACGGGACAGAATGATAAGATTTTACATCAGTGCTTTGGTAATAATAACAGGAGTTTTAATTCACACCTGGTGGGGATTTTTAGGCTTAGAACCTTTGCTCACCGTTGTGTTTGCTTTCTCTCCGATATACGCTATGTTTGGTTTGGATACTTTTCATAAAGGTGCTGCTAAACACGTTAGTTAACCAATACTAACAAAGATAAGTATTACTATCAGACGAGGGAGGTTGCTTTAATCAGCAGCCTCTCTTTTTTTATAACATTGTTTTGATGTATGCAATGATGTTTTTTGCATCATCAGGCTTAAACCATACTATTTCAGGGTCCCTTCTGAACCAAGTAAGCTGACGTTTGGCGTATCTGCGTGTGTTTTGTTTAATATAATTAATGGTTTGTTCTTTAGTGAACTTTCCATCAAAATAAGCAAGCCATTCAGAATAGCCAACAGTATTCATGGAATTGTAATTCTTATACGGAAGCAAAGATTTAACTTCATCTTCCAAACCCGCATCTATCATGGCGTCAACACGAGCATTGATTCTATTATAAAGTTCCTTTCTATCAATATTTAAACCAATCTTAATGACCTTAAAAGGACGTTCTTTCTTCTTACTAATTCTAAAGGAAGAATATGGAAGTCCGGTCTTGCGATAAACTTCCAAAGCACGGATAATCCGATGCGTGTTTGCGAGGTCTGCTTCCTTGTAATAAGCCGGGTCAGCAATCTTAAGCTCTTCTTGAAGGGAAGCTAAACCTTTAGTATTCAATTGTAGCATGAGTTCCTTCCTGATATCCTCATCAGAAGTGGTTATTTCATCTATTCCATGACATAGAGCATAGATATAAAGCCCGGAACCGCCAACCATAACGGCAGTATCTTTCTTCTTATATAACTCTTCCAAAACCTTCATGGCATCCTGTTCATATTGACCGACATTATAAGATTCTGTAATGGACAATGTATTAATAAAATGATGCTTTACTTCCATTAATTGACTGGGAGAAGGCTTTGCAGTACCGATTTCCATTTCTTTATATATCTGGCGGGCATCCGCAGATATAATTTCAGTATCAAATGCCTTGGCAACTTCTATCGCAACCTCAGTTTTCCCAATACCAGTAGGACCAAGGATTACAACAAGGGTTTTTTCCATGAAGGAATCAATGATTTAAGCAACAGATTCAAAGGTCTCGTAAGTCTCTAACACCTCATCAAGAATAGCAAATAACGTCGTAGCATCATTAGTAGTAACAAACCTCGTTCTGAATTCCTTGAAGTTCGGGAAAGCCTTGAAATAATTCGCATAATGTCTGCGCATCTCTAATATACCAAGCTTCTCACCTTTCCATTCAATAGATTTCTCAAGATGTTTCCTCGCAACAGCGACTCTATCAAAAACTGTAGGCGGAGGAAGTGTCTCGCCTGTCTTCAGATAATGTTTTATCTCATTAAATATCCAGGGATGCCCGATACTTGCCCTGCCTATCATAATTCCATCCACATTATATTGTTCTTTAAGCTCTTTTGCTTGTTTAGGAGTATGCACATCACCATTCCCAAAGATAGGAATAGTGATCCGTGGATTGTCTTTAATCATTCCAATCATCGTCCAATCGGCATAACCCTTATACATCTGCACTCGAGTCCTGCCATGAATAGAAAGAGCCTTAATACCAATATCCTGAAGCCTTTCAGCCACCTCATGAACGTTCTTTGTATCATCATCCCATCCCAATCTTGTCTTTACAGTCACAGGAAGTTTCACCGCTTTCACAATCTCCTCGGTAATCCTCACCATCCTCGGAATATCACGCAAAAGACTCGCGCCCGCACCCTTGCAAGCCACGGCTTTAACAGGACATCCATAATTAATATCAATAAGGTTAGGATGGACACTCTCGGCAATGATCGCCGCTTCCCTCATTACATCCACATCACCGCCAAATATCTGAATTCCAACAGGTCTTTCATATTCAAAAATATCCAATTTGTGCAAACTTTTATAAGCATCACGAATCAAACCTTCCGATGAAATGAATTCAGTGTACATCAAATCAGCCCCATTGTCCTTACACACCGCCCTGAACGGAGGATCGCTGACATCTTCCATAGGTGCCAGCAACAAAGGGAATTCACCGAGTTCTATATCTCCTATTTTAACCATTATATATTATACATCATCATTTGTTATTTTCGCCCGCAAAGTTATAAAATCCCCGAGTATGCAGAGAACTACCTTCTTTAAAGAAATGCCGCCCTTCGCGAAACTATTAGTATCCGTGGGCTTTGTCTTACTTTCACTCATTATCTTTTCAGCCATTTCGATAGTTCTTTCTATGTTAATTTTCCATGTAAGATTAGATTTAATCCTCGATCCATTACATAATATAAAGGAGCCAGGGGTGCTTCAGGCATTAAATCTCATGCAAACCATTTCGGGAATAGGAACATTCATCATTCCAGCCTTTCTATTAGCTTATTTAATGAGCGAAAACACATTTGAGTTCATTAAATTAAACCGAAAAGCAGCATTAAATTCATTCCTTCTTGTTACTATAATGGTCTTGGCAATGGTGCCCTTTATTAATTGGTTAGTTGAGATGAATGCACGCATGGTATTGCCATCTTTCCTGCATGGAATGGAAGAATGGATGCGCAAATCAGAGGATGATAATGCCGAACTCACAAAATATTTTCTCGACATGCCTTCTATAGGCACAGTCCTTTTCAATGTCATCATGATAGGACTTATTCCAGCCATCGGCGAAGAGCTTTTATTCAGGGGAGTCATACAAAGATTATTCATAGAGTGGTTAAGGAATAAACATGTCGCTATCCTAATAACGGCAGCGTTATTCAGTGCCATGCACTTGCAGTTTTATGGTTTCATTCCACGCATGTTATTAGGAGTATTATTCGGATATTTAGTAGTATGGAGTGGCAGTTTATGGCTTCCCATTTTAGGACATTTCATTAATAATGCTTCGGCGGTAATCTTTACTTATTTATTCCAAAAAGAATTAACCAAAATAGACCCTGACAAGATCGGAACCGAAGGACAGCAGTGGATAGCAACCTTAGTCAGCGCAATCCTGATGGTAACGATTATGCTGATAATAAGAAGGACTGAAACAAATAGAAGATTAAAAACCTAAGGCTTCTTCTCCATTAATTCAATAGCAGCATCATTTTTTCTGGGAATGCCTTCCCTTTTTCTGCGGACTCGATAAACGAGCGTAATTATGCGTTCCCTTTTTCTGCGGACTCGATAAACGAGCGTGATTATGCCTTCCCTTTTTCTGCGGACTCGATAAACGAGCGTAATAATGCGTTCCCTTTTTCTCCGGACTCGATAAATCAGTCGGTGGATGCGCTCCGGAAGTTTCTGGACTCGATAAATCAGTCGGTGGGTGCACTTCGGAAATTTTCCAAGTGCATAATTCAGTCGGTGGGTATACTTCAGAAATTTCCGGACTCGATAAATCAGTCGGTGGGTGTACTTCGGAAATTTCCGGAGGACATAAATCAGTCGGTGGGAGCACTTCGGAAATTTTCCAAGTGCATAAATCACTCGGTGGGAGCACTTCGGAAATTTTCCAAGTACATAATTCAGTTGGTGGGTGTACTTGGAAAATTTCCCAAGTATATAATTCAGTTGGTGGGTGTACTTGGAAAATTTTCCAAACTAATAAATAAATTGGCAGTAGCTATTTGGAATTTTCCAAATGGAGTATAAAAATTTTAGAATGTATTATGAATATTTTCCTTCTTGATAAAAACAAATTGCGGACCCATAACGATTTCAAAAGACTCCATTAAAAATCTTAGGAAGCTATCCCTAATGTTGCTTGGTTTGATAAATCGCTTTATTACCTTTATTATCTATTGCTTCAAGGAGAAATTCCCCATGATGATACTGCTGAGCATTTTCAAAATGACAAGTATAAGTCTGGGTCTTGCCATCTTCTACAAGCAATATCCATTTACCATTTATAGTAGCGCGAACAGATTTTATTCCGGAGAGATTGTCGGTAATTTTAAACTTATATTCTAATTCATTCCCCATATTATTCATCAAGGTAATAACAGGCGGAATAGTATCAATCATGACAGCGAAATCGCCCAACACACCTGGGTTTCCAGATACCCATCCATCTTTATAAGAACTCTTTATTGCACTTGCATTTCCTTTGGAATCAAGGTGAACAATCAATGCTTTTTCTTCATATTTAACAGGAATATTGTTGCACTTGACAGACAGATTAATCGCTGTATTAATAGGCGTATAAATGGTGTGAATGTGATGTATGGAAGAATAGTATTTCGAAGTAACCTTAGTAGTAGAATAGTTGAAGAAAAGGGTATCGTACAGCGTGCCTTCGGGGAAGGTAATCTTTACGTCATTGGTTTCATAATTATTGGGAATCTGATAAGGGAAAACCTTTGTATCATGCTTGGTTTTCATTCCCACAAAAGGGATGATTACATCAGGATTGTTTTTAATCTTGAAATTCAATTCGGAAATATTGCCTGCGACATCTTTTGCAACAATCTTTATGTAATGAAGGAGGGTATCCTGAATATCAAGAACCCCGCTACCACTGCCTTTGTAAGCACTGAACCTATCATTCGGTTCTCTGAAAAGTTTTAAGAACTGTTCACCTGTTTTTTTCATTTCCTCATAATCAACATGAGCATTGACACATCTTTTTTCATCAAAATTAAACCGATTGATAGTAGCAATGAATTGAGGTTTTCCATCCAACAAAAGTTCGAGTGAATTAAGAACAAAATGCTGGTCATTTCCATCTTCCATATCATAACCCTCTACAGAAAAACCAATATTCCCATGAACATTAATAACACTATTTTCTGCGACCTGATAACTGTTTTTATTCTTACTGATTACAGTAAATTTTTGTGGGGAACTCTTGTTGTTGATGAAGCCCGAATGATACTGTGGATAGGCTTTGAGAGAAAAAATGACAGGTGGTTCATGATCAGGAATATCAAACCCAAAAAGCAAAGGATTAACAGGCTCTTCGGTCTTAGTATCACGTATTTCAAAATGAACATGAGGACCTCCGGAATCCCCAGTATTACCGGAGAAGGCAACGACATCGCCCTTTTTTACGGGAAACAAATCCGGGGTAGGGAAGAGGTCAATCTCAAATGACTCTTTCTCATATTGATTTTTCTTCAGGTATGCAGAAATGTTATCTGTATATCGTTGAAGATGCCCGTAAACACTGGTGTATCCGTTAGGGTGAGTAATGTATAACGCATTGCCATAACCATTCGCCGCAACCTTAATTCTTGAGACATAACCATCAGCAACAGCATAGACATTTAAGCCTTCTTTTTGTTCGGTTTCTATGTCTAATCCGGCATGATAATGATTCGGGCGAATATCACCAAAGTGTGCAGCCAGCTTCAAAGGAATATCTATCGGACTGCGGAAGTTTTGGGACTGTGAAGTGAGAAAAGTGAAGAGCGAAAAGTGAAGAGTGATGAATATTTTAATTAGTATGGAAGTGTAAAACGGTTTCATTTTGAATTGCTCATTTTTAACTCATCACTTTTCATTCTTCACTCCCCAGTTCAAAGACTTGAAGGTCTTCTTTCTTTTAAGATAATAATCCATTACAATGCTGCCGGGGTAGATAAACTTCCCACTGTTATCAAGGGAAGACTTGATGGTTGCCTTTCTTTTTAATTTAATGTTGGAATAATTTCTATAGAAATAGAAATGAGCTTTTGTTACCGCAAAACAATCTTTCCAATTACCTTCAAAAAGAAATTTAGCACCTGCGACACCATCGAGAATTAATCTCAATAAACATATCTTCCATAAAACATTTGAAGGAGCATTCTTATAAATCATCAAGAGATTATTCCTGAAGTTGAGATATGTCTTTCTTGGATTATTCTTAGGCAAAGTACCACCACCTATATGATGCACCACGGATTTCGGACAATACATCACTTTATATCCTGCGTTACGAATCCGCCAGCATAAATCAATTTCTTCCATGTGCGCAAAAAATTCTTCATCAAAGCCATTCAAAAGATGAAAGACTTCCGAACGAATGAACATACAGGCACCTGTGGACCAGAATACTTCACAATTATTATTGTACTGTCCGGTATCCTTTTCAAGATTCCCAAACATCCTTCCCTGGCAAAAAGGATACCCCCACTTATCAATGAAACCTCCCGCTGCACCTGCATATTCAAACATATCTTTGTTCTTAAATGACAACATTTTGGGTTGGCATGCAGCGAGATTCTTATCACCTTCCATCAAAGAAATAATAGGTTGAATCCATCTGGGAGTTACTTCTACATCAGAATTCAAAAGGATATAATAATCTGCATCCACATGTTTCAAAGCATCATTATATCCTTTGGCAAAGCCACCATTCTGATGATTAAGAATTAACCTAATTTCGGGATAATTTGTTCTTAAGAATTCAATGGAATCATCCTTTGAATCATTGTCAGCAATCACTACTTCAGCAATGTCCTTGCTATATTCAATGACCTTTGGAAGAAACTTTTCCAGTAACTTTTTTCCGTTCCAATTAAGAATAACAATGGCAACTTTCATAGATAATTACTGGCTGAGATTTTTATAATGGATAATGAATAAAGCAGCGATCAATATAAGGATATTTTATCGGGGATTATTAAAAAGATCAAGAGCTTTATCACCTATAAGATTTGGAGCCGTCATCTCATCAACGCTGTTACTCTGATAAGAACGACCATAGAGAACCTTTTCCCATTCGGGTCTGTAGATTTCTCCTTTCACATCAGAATGCAACAATACAAATTCATTATTACCCTGATTGGGTTCATAGAAGAGAAACCTCTTATTGGTCATGTCTTTTATTTTATAATACATCCATACTTCATAAGGTAATGCAGACGGATCTTCTATTCCGGGAGCAATAATATTCGGAGGACCATACTGAAGATAAACTCTTCCTCTATCTGTATCATAACCTTTACGAAAAGCATTCCCATAAATCTTATTGACTTTGATCACTTCTTCTCGATACTTCAGCCAAAGCTCTTTAGGGTCAGGAGTTTCCTTTGTAATTCTGGTGACCCAGAAATCATAAAAATACTTTTTCATTAAAAGAGTGTCCTTACTCGGAACATCTTTTTGAAAATAAGTATCCGTAAAATCATTCTCCGTTTGATTAGCAATAGGTCGAAGACAAAGTATCATCTCGAATAATGTATCTTTATTATTATAATTCGCAACAAAGGTCTGGTTAATATCTATACCCATATAATCATTAGGCTTAATGACAGGCACTACATCAGGGTTACTTCTCTGAAAGAAAAGTTCTTTCTTCGCCACCATTTCATCCTTTTTATTTCTTACTTCGACCACTAAGTTATAATTCCCGGATGCAAGCGAATCTATTGGTACATCAGCCATGATAATATTTGCTACTTCAGGCGTCATCTTAACAAAATGGCTGAATTGTCCAATCATCCTTTTTGAATTATATTGCTCTATGTAATACTTCACAAGGAATTTATCACTACCAAAATAACTGGAATTATATATCTCGGCATAAAACTTTATGTCATTAATATTCTTTGAATAAAAGTTAGAAACATAAGGAACGAGATCATATCCATTTTTGGTAAGGATACTCTTCTGTGATGATTTAGTATAGGATTCCAATAACTCAATATCAGAAAGTGCAGGGGCATTTTCAGGATAATTAATATGTATCACAGGCTTTGTTTCAAAAGGCTTTGTCCTGTTGTTTTTATCTGTGATGCTAATATCTAATTCATAATCTCCATTAGGCAAAGGTATTCTTTGCTCATCAATAAATTCCTTTAAATTCTTTGTAGTATCATCGGTTTCAGGACTTAATAGATTATAACGGTCTCTGTAAACTCTTATTGTATCTCGCCTTACGATGATTGATACTTCGATAGCTCCCTGATATTTACCATTATCTTTTTTGAGATAAGTTACGCCCCTGCCCACTACAGAAAGGTAAGTCTCAAGATAAGGACCTTTGCCGGGAACATTAAAAGTACAGGTAGAAAGGTATGCCTGAACGGTGCCACCAATCACAGTCGAAACCATGAGAAATAGAACTAAAACCAAACTCCAGAGATGCCTTTTCATCATTAATTTATCCGGGTGCTAAATTAGGAAAAAAAGGAGATTAAGAGGATTGGGTTCTTATGTTAAAGGCATATAGTATTTATCTTAATATTCATGTCACTACCTTATCTTTTCATTTATCCTGGGCGAAATCAGGAAAATTAGACATCGTAATTTATTTATTTGTTATCTTCACTGTACTACTATCCTGTTCTGTAAAACACCATCTCGGTTTTGAAGAATGACCATATAAACTCCTTTTGCTACCTCGGAGAGGTTTATAGTTTTATGAATTTCTGTGTGGTGATGGTATCCTTACTTCTTATGGTGATAAAATAAACCCCTTCGTTCCATGTGGAGACATCTATGTCATTATCAATTTGAAGATTATTAAAACCATAAAAAGTTGACCAGATTAATTGATGGTTTTTCTCGAATGATTTGATAAATGAATCGTTAGTCGAATCAATAACAATAGTATCGTCAGGGCTTGGATCATAATACGTTGACCAATGTAATGAATCGTGAGACTTAAAAGCTTCAATAAATGGATCATGTGATAAAGTGGTTCCTCCAATAATATATATATCAGGTTGTGTAGTCTGTGCTTGCAGGCTCATGGCTGAAAGCAAGGCGATAACAATAAGTATTCTTTTCATTTTATTATTTTTATGAATTTCTGTATGGTGATAGTATCCTGACTTATGATGGTGATAAAATAAACCCCTTCACTCCATTTAGAGACATCTATACTGGTATCAATACCACTCCATGTTTCTTTATATAGCTCCTCTCCAAGGACATCTGTTATCCTGATTGTGAGCGGGGAGGCTTCATGGGTGGCAGGTGAGGACAGGTGAAGGCGTAGGGTGGTGGTGGTGGGATTAGGATAAACCACTACTTCTCCTTGTTTCTTCTTTACATCATTCATCCCTAAATACCAACCCTGATACTTTGCTACTCCTCCAATGGAATCCCCATTTATCTTTGTGAATGCACCTACTACATATAATTCATTATTATAAACTGCAACATCCATTACACCATTATTAAAGGTGTCATTTGAAAAATCTGACCAATGACTGCCATCCCAAACTGCAAGATTGTCATGAATTGGAATTCCATCCGCTGTATCTATACCTCCTGCTGCAAAAAGTTTATCACCAATAACCCTTAAATGCCAAGCTTCTCCATAGAATTCATTCCCTACTGCTGAAAGAATGGTATCATTCCACTTTACAATATAATTAGAAGGACTGCCTACAAAATAGTTACCACTCATGTATAGTTCATCATGGTAAACAGCCATACTATGAATAAAACCTCCAAAACCAGGAGATGGCATTGACCAGTTTGTACCATCAAATTTTACAAAACCATAAAGTTGTCCCAAACTATCACTAAATGTGCCTGCAAAATAAATAGCATTATGATAAACACAACAAACCTCTGGATTTCCACCTGACCAATGTGGGAGACCATTGGATACAAAATTATTTCCATCCCATGATATATCCATAGGAGAATAAACGCCATTAACAGTATCAATTTCTCCAGACATAAATAATAAATTATTATAGACACATAAATCTTCGAATACATTTGGATGGTGATTAATAATTAAAGAATCCCAACAGTTACCGTTCCATCTTGTAAAACTCATTGTATATTTATGAATGCATTCGAAAACCAACCACATACATAAAGATCATTTAGGTATCTTGTAATCGTTGTAATTCGACCACCACCATAAGTCCGAAACGAATAAGTCGTATCCCAATTAGTACCATCCCAAGTCGCGATTTCCCATGACTGATGACCATCTGTTGTAATTAAATCACCACCAACAAATAACTTACCAGTAATAGAGTCAGAACATAAAACACTTCCATTATAACCATTATTAGCACCTGCAAGGGATACCCAATTTTGGGCTTCAACCAAGTTGAAGCCCAAAATGAATACTATCAAAACTGTTATCTTTCTCATTTATTCAAAATAAATGTTTTATTATAGATTTTGCTTCCTATAATAACTTGCAAAAGATAAGTCGCATTTGACAAATCGCTTATATTCAAAACCGTTTGAAGTATAGTATTTGAATTTTCATCCTTTTCTATTATTGTTCTTCCCATTACATCAATAATTTTGATACTCACTTGCTTGTGATAATCTTGAGCAGAAAGGTCTAATAAAATATTTAAAACATCTGAAGTAGGATTTGGAAATATCTCCAATTCTCCCTTCGTTGATTTTATATCATGGTCGCTCAAATGCCAACCATTATACTTTGCTACTCCTCCAATGGAATCCCCATTTATCTTTGTGAATCCACCTAATACATATAATTCATTATTATAAATCGTCACATCAAGGATTGCATTGTTAAAAGAATCATTGGAAAAATTTGACCAGTTGCTTCCATCCCAAACACGAATCATATTAGTACCAAGAACAAAAAGTTTATTATCTATAACCCTAAGTCCACCAACTCCTGTACTAAGTCCACTTCCGACAGCAGAAAGTGTTGTATCATTCCATTTTACAATAAAATCAGCAGGACCACCTGCAAAATAGTTCCCTCCTATATATAACTCATCATTATAAACAGCCATTGTTTGAACTAACCCTCCAAAACCAGGATATGGCATTGACCAGTTAGTTCCATCAAATTTTACAAAACCATAAAGAAATCCTATGCTATCACTAAAATTACCTGCAAAATATAGTGCATTATGAAATACACAACAAACCATTGAGTTACCGCTTGACCAATGTGGTAGTCCCTTTGGGATAAAACTATTTCCATTCCATGCTACACTATTTGGAGAATAAATTCCACATATTGTATCAATTTCCCCTGTCATAAAAAGTAAATTATTATATACACGTAAATCTTCAATATAATTAGAATGGTGATTAATAATTAATGAATCCCAACAGTTTGCATTCCATCTTGTAAAACTCATTGTATATTTATGACACGCTGTACTAAAAGCACCGCATGCATAAAGTTCATTTTGATACCTGATAATTGATTTAATTTGCCCACCACCATAAGCTCCAAATGAATAAGTAGTATCCCAATTTGAACCATCCCAAGCCGCAATTTCCCATGATTGATGCCCTTCAATAGTTGTTAAATCACCTGCTATAAATAATTTACCAGTAATTGAATCAGGTAAAAAAAGTGTACCGTTATTAATAACGTTCATTTTTGCACTATCCAAAGCAACCCAATTTTGGGCTTCAACCATGCTGAAGCCCAAAATGAATACTATCAAAACTGTTATTTTCTCATTCATAAAGTATAAAGGTCTTATTATAAATTTTGTTTGGAGTTATAACCTGCAATAAATAAGATTCATTAGGTAAACTACCAATATTAATGACCGTTTGTAAAAAGGCATCACACATTAAACTTTTTTCTATAACGGTTCTGCCTAACACATCGAAAACTTTGATATTGATTTGTTGGTTATTGCAAGGTATAGGTAACTCCAACAAGATATTCAGAACATCGGAAGTTGGATTTGGAAATATCTCCAATTTTCCCTTCGTTGATTTTATATCATGGTCACTCAAATGCCATCCATTATACTTTGCTACTCCTCCAATGGAATCCCCATTTATCTTTGTGAATGCACCTACTACATATAATTCATTATTATAAACTGCAACATCCATTACACCATTATTAAAGGTGTCATTTGAAAAATCTGACCAATGACTGCCATCCCAAACTGCAAGATTGTCATGAATTGGAATTCCATCCGCTGTATCTATACCTCCTGCTGCAAAAAGTTTATCACCAATAACCCTTAAATGCCAAGCTTCTCCATAGAATTCATTCCCTACAGCAGAAAGAGTTGTATCATTCCACTTTACAATATAATTAGCAGGACTATTTACAAAATAGTTGCCACTCATATATAGCTCATCATTGTAAACTGCCATACTATGTATAAGACCTCCAAAACCAGGAGAAGGCATAGACCAGTTAGTACCATCAAATTTTACAAAACCGTAAAGTTGTCCAAGACTATCTGAAAAATTTCCTGCGAAATATATTGAATTATGATATACGCAACAAAGTCCAGAGCCACCAGTATTTGCAGAATAATGGGGCAATCCATTAGGTATCCAATTATTGCCATTCCATGCAATAATCATAGGTGAATATAAATTACTGATTGTATCAAATATTCCTACCCAATATAATAAATTATTATATATACATAAATCTACAATTATTGTTGAGTTGTGAGATATATTTAATGAATCCCAACAATTACCATCCCATTTTGCAAAACCGTTACAATATTTATTACAAGCATGTATTATAAAGCCACCAACATAAAGTTCATTTTGATAACGAGAGACCGCAGTAATAGGACCATCATAAGCACCAAATGAATAAGTAGTATCCCAATTCAATCCATCCCATGCAGAAATTACCCATGAACTATGATTATCAAGAGTTTTTAAACTACCAGCAACAAATAATTTACCAGTAATGGAATCAGGAAATAAAACTCTTCCATCGGTACCATTATTAGCACCTGCAAGAGAAACCCAGTTTTGGGCTTCAACCAAGTTGAAGCCCAAAACTAATATTATCAATACTGATATCTTTCTCATTTATTTAAAATAAATGTTTTAGTATAGATTTTGTTTCCAGTTATAACTTGCAAAAGATAAGTTGCATTTGACAAATCTTTGATATTGACAACTGAATGCAAATAAGTATCGGTCTTTTCAGTTTTATATAATAATACTCTACCTAATACATCAATAATTTTGATGCTGATTTCTTGGTTAGTATGTTGTTCAGGTAATTCCAATATAATGTTTAAAACATCGGATGTTGGATTTGGATAAACATAAAGAATTTCTTTTGGAGGTGTTGGAACAGAATTTATCCCTGTTGGTAATGGATGTAAATCAAAACGCCCAACTTCTGCATCATAACCAGCTACCTGAAGTCCATTTTGCCAGTATAAAGGTTGCGTTGCAAAGTCTTCTATCTGGATAATACTGTTTAATGCCGGAGAAGGAGAACCTGTAAAATATAGAAAATTATTATTCAAATCTACAGATAGTCCTGTCAAATAACAATTATTACCTCCTAAAAATGTTGACCAAAATAAATTATTATTTGAATCAAAACCTAGAATAAAACCACCCCGCTGGTCGAGATGTTCGGCGTTCTGATTGTCGTATGCGCTGGTCGAGATTTGTAATCTCGTCCCAAGAGTTTTGAATTTGTAATTCATTTTTGTTCATTACTTATAGTTTTATGAATTTCTGTGTGGTGATAGAATCCTGACTTCTTAAGGTGATAAAATAAACCCCTTCACTCCACTTAGAGACATCTATGCCGGTATCAATGCCGCTCCATGATTCTTTATATAGCTCCTCACCAAGGACATCTGTTATCCTGATGGTGAGTGGGGAGGCTTCATGGGTGGCAGGTGAGGACATGTGAAGGTTTAAGGTGGTGCAGGTGGGATTAGGATAAACCTCTACTTCTCCTTGTTTCTTCTTCAAATCATTCTCTCCAAGATACCAACCATTATATTTTGCAATATTATGAACAGTGTCAGAATTTATAAAATGAAAGCTACCTGTAATATAAAGTTCATTATTGTAAACAGCTATATCAGTAATTGTACCGCCATGCCCTGCACTGTCAGCATAAAATATATCATTTGATAAAGCAGACCAATTGTATCCATCCCATACAGCTATATCATTTGCAGGAACACCCCCTGCATGATGAAATACACCTGTGGCATAAAGTTTATCTCCAATAACTTTTAAACCTCGTACATAACTATCAGCATCACCTCCTGCGGAATAAAAATTAGCTCCATCATATTTTACAATGTTCTGACCGGGCAAATTAATAAAATAAGAACCCCCAATGTAAAGCTCATAATTATATACAGCTAAGGCAACGGGCCATCCTCCGACATTATATGCTTCATTATTCCAATTAGTGCCATCCCATGTTAAAAACATAAATGGTGTATGAGATAAACTATCATAAAATTCACCAGCAAAATACAACTTGTTATTGTACTCTGCACACACGTCTATACCAACATTGACACTAATATGAGGAGGCAGACCAATCGGTATCCAATTATTCCCATTCCACGCTGTAATATATGGAGAATGAATATTTCCAACACTATCAAAACCTCCAATGCAATAAAGAAGGTTATTGAATTCACAAAATTTATAAGGTCCATCACCTTGCGGAAAAGATCTATTAATAGAATCAAATGTTAAACCATTCCACCTAGAAAAGCCATCTGTTAGTGGTCTTACACCATTACCAAAATTTCCACCAATATAGATTTGATGTTGAAAATTTATTATAGTATTAATATTTCCACCTCCTTTAATACCACCTGCCAAACTATCAAATTGTAATCCATCCCATGACACAATTAGATTAGCGGGAAAACAACCATGCATTATATTGAAAGTCTCAAACTCTCCACCAATAAATAATTTTCCTGAAGCAGAATCAGGGTATAAAACAATTCCTGGTAAAATTAATCCTCCACCTATAGAAACCCAATTTTGAGCGCAAACCATTACGTTTGCGCCCAATATGGATAATAAAATTACAATTGCCTTTTTCATTAGTTCTTGATGAAGGTTTTATTGTATATTTTATCTTTTGTAATAACTTGTATTGAATATGCCCCTTCAGCAAGGTTATAAACATTTAATTCTGTTTGAAGTCGGTCTATAACTTTTACAGTATTATTTATGAGCACTCTTCCTAAAACATCAATAACATTAATACTTATTTGTTGATTAAAATCTTGGGAAGCGAAATCAAGTGATAACGTTAAATTGGAGTTTGAAGGATTTGGATAAATTAATAACTCACCTATAGTTTTAATTTTATTTTCAGGTATTGATGTATATACATAATTCAAATCAAAAAGACCTACTTCTGTATTAGAATATAGTGTTGTGTTAAGGCTTTGCTGATAATAATTATTAGTAAAAGGATAATATTGTGGGAATTCATATGTTGTCGAAGTTATGTTCGCCACTACAGGCATGTTAACATAATAAAGTTGTCCATGTGCAGTACATGATAGACCTTCTAATTCACTATTCATAGCACCCATATAGGTACTCCAAAACATCACATTGTTTTTGTCAAATGCAGAAATAAAAGCATCGGGATAACCAAGAGAATAATCACCACCAAAAGAACAGTTGAAATTATTACCGCTTAAATTACATAATGGGAAATCACCTGCATAAGTACTCGAATAAGAACAAGTAGATGTACCTGAACTGCTTGATATAGAACCTGCTACATATACATTTCCATTGACATCTGAAGCGATTGCTGCACCAATACCAATATAATTAAGACTTCCAGTATTCCATCCGAAGAAAGTAGTCCATTTTTGATTAAAAGAATTATCAAATTGTGCAATAACATAATCAGATGGTGAAATTGATGGAAATGCTATATATTGATTATACATAGAACCAGTGCTATATAATGGAAAAGCAGATGCATCAGATTGTGAATAACCCAATATATAAATGCTGTTATTATAACTTGAATGTATCACGCAATTATTTGCAGGCCAGTCTGGTTGAGTACCACCGAAATAAGTTGACCACAAAAGGGCATTCTCAGAATTAAATGATGCTAATATCATATCCATATCACCTGTGCCGCCTCCTAATCCATACGAAACAAATGCACCGCTGCCAGGATTTGCAATCTGAATAGAACAGGAATTTTGAGCAGCTAAAGGCGTTGTTGTCCATGTGTATGAATAAACAACATCGCTGCTTGTAGAACCAGCAACAACAATACTATTATCATTAAGAATCGCTGCACCTGAAAACATCGTATAAGCATTTCCACCTGTTGAAAGTTTACCACCATAAAAGCTTGACCAATCGATATTATCAGCATTATCAAATTTCATAATAAAAGCATCCTGATCACCTGAAGCAGAGAATACAGTTTGGTTGTAAGGAACACCAGTACAGGATGAACAAGTAGTCGGGAAATCTGCCCCGCTTTTAGTCCATCCCATAACATATACTACGTGACCGCCAGAACTATTATTATTTACAACAACACAATTAGCCTGTTCTGCAAGAGTAGTCCCTATAGCAGTAGCCCATAATCTTGAACCATCAGTCCCCTTTAATTTAAGAATAAATCCATCTTGATTCGTTCCTACAGCCGCATGATTAAAATTACCGCCGTTAGAATGTATAGGAAAGTCAGATGACACAGTCTTACCAACTACATATACATCGCCATTTGTATTATTCAAATTAATAGAATAAGCTTCATCGTCACTTGAGCCTCCGTAATATGTTGACCATGCCATATTCCAAGGATAAACATAAACAGTACAATTATAAATAAATTTCGAAATAAAGCAATCCTCACCACCATGATATGGTAATATATTATTATATACAGGGAAAACAGTACTTGTTGTAAAACCAGTCATGTACCCATTATCACTGACATCTGTTGCAACCGCAGTGCCAAAATCAAAACCGTCACCTCCTAAATAGGTGCTCCATGTTAAACTATTTTGATTGCAGGTAGGAGTTGGTTGGAAATGATGCAAAAACCCGACCTTAATAACCAATCCCTTTGTATTTGCATAACCTACAATATGAAACCTGATATGCCCTGGTGAAGATGATAAATAATTTCCTGTCAAAGTGGCAGTATCCCTGTTTCCATAGGCATCCACCTGATAAACTTCGGGTGCAGCAAAGGTTGCACTTCCAAAATGGCTGACTAATTTCAATTCACCAGAACTAAGAACCTTTACAGAATCTGCACCATTAAAAACAAGCTCTATATTTGATGTATCTGCGCCAACTTTAGCAACAATATATGTTACTAAGCCATCAGCATTTCCTGCATATTCCACATCTATGTGGCTCCATACTTCCGGATAAACTACTCGCTGGTATGGATATACATCTGTAATACCATCAGGGCATTGCGCGAGATAATAATTGACATATCCACTTTCTAATTTATCTGCTCCTACTGGTGAACTGCTAATGTCTGGTCCCCATTCAAGTGGAACAAAGCTCATATCTATTCTTTGCAAAGTATCATGATGATTTTTTGATGTATCTAATTTCGAGAAGACAAAACTTATAGTATCGTACTGGAAATAATTAGCAGGATAATTATGCAAAGTATAATAAGAAACTTCACTTGCATAACTTCCGTCTGTATGTATCAATTGCCCGTAGTTCGGGAAGAATGCTGTTGTTCCTCCTACATGTTCCGTATCCGGTGGTACTATAAAATCAGTGATGCCGTAATCTATCGTAACATAAGTAACAACACCGCTTACTACCGATGACCCTGTAACATAAACATCTGTATTATCTGCAATAATATCATAAGCAATATCGTCTGCTCCTCCATCATAAATCTGATGCCATAATTCCTGACCATTGTGGTTATAGGATATGGTCAGGTAATCCTGATCTGCACCATTAGAAGATTCGCCTGTTACATAAAGATTGTTGTTGTAAATATCCCAGAATAAATTATGTGCTATGTCTGACCCATGCGCATCTCCGTCATAGCGTTTTACCCACACCTGATTCCCTGCCGAGTCATATTTTATGGTGCAATAATCATTGTCATTCATGGAGGATTTGCTCTGCCCTGTTATGTATGCATTGCCCATCGTGTCCACTGCTATGGCATTGGCAATATCATCCAAATTTTCGAAATCATAAGTCTTGTTATAGATAATGGTTCCTGCCGAATTCATCTTGATGGTTCTATAATCATAATTCCCTGAAACATTCATGGAACCACCTGTGAAATAAACGAAACCTCTGTTATCTGTTGTAATAGCAGTGGCACGGTCCAAGCCATAACCTGCACCTGTAACCCGTGTTACATAAGCCTGTGCACCGCTTGCATCATAAGCTACAGTTGCATAATCCCAATTGGTGCTGCTGGTTTGGCTACCTCCAGTTACAAAAACAGAATCGTTACTATCAACAGTTATTCCATAAGCCACATCATTATTGCCATTATTATCATACGTGGCAACCCATATTTGAGAGCCTGTAACTTTGTCATATTTGATAGTGAAATAATCAACCAATGTACTCAATCCGCCAAAGCTGGCACCTGTGATATAAACATAAGCACCCCTGATGCAGATGGCAGATGCAGCATCATAATAACTTCCCGCACCATTGAATGTTTCTACCCATTGCTGAACGCCCGAACCGTTATATTTTATCAGAACAGCATCATAATTATTCGCAGAAGAATAATAAGTAAATCCTGCTACATAAACATCCAGTGTCAAAGTATCAACAGCAATGGCAGTAGCCTGATCTCTGTGATTTCCTGCACCTGAATAATAATTTGTCCAAACCGTATCACCATAGGAGTTGTATTTTACAACTGCAATGTCTGGTCCGGTACCTGTAGAGGTATCATTTCGATAACCTGCAACATAAGTGAAACTACCTGCTTTAGCAATAGCATTAGGCATAATGGAATCATTACTGGCAAAGCGACTTGCCCAATTTAGAAGCACAGCTTCCTGCGCATAAGAATTACAGTTCATCATTAGAACTGCAAAGATAAAGATAAAATTGATAATAGATTTTACTGGTGTTAAAGTTACATTTTTTTTCATTTGATAATTTATTTAGTTTGTGCTTACTCTGTAATCGGTTTTCAGCGTACCCCGTTTTATATGATTTGTTTTTTCTATTTTGATTATGCAAAATTAAATGCATAAAAAATTAATACTATGACTCTGGTCATACAAAACAGATAACATTCGTCATGTTTATTTGGAAGTGTTTATATGACAAGTAGGTTTTTTTATATCTATTTTCTATACTATCTTTTTATATTTTTTGTCGCTGCAGAAGTAGATTTAATCTTTGACATGACAAAATTTCTATCAAAAAATTCGTCTAAACATTGGCAATGTTCTTCTAATCATTGCACGTTACGGTCTTTACATTGCCAGTTACTGTCTATACATTGGCAGTTACGGTCAATACATTGCCAGTTATGGTCTATACATTGCCAGTTACCGTCTGTACATTGCCAGTTACGGTCTGTACATTGCCAGTTACGGTCTGTACATTGGAAGTTACGGTCTGTACATTGCCAGTTATGGTTTGTACATTGCCGGTTACGGTCTGAACATTGCCAGTTATGGTCTGGAAATTGGCAGTTACCGTCCGGAAATTGGCAGTTACGGTCTGGAAATTGGCAATTTCCAAAGGTACATTTTACATCGCATTTTATTGTTCACAAGTATCTGTTTTTCAGTAATATAAAGTGTTAAAATGAGGACTAATAATGGAGTCACGGGAGGTAGTGCTTACCACGGAATGGTCAAATATAGGGTAAAAATGCAAGATGGTTTTACTAAAAATTCCTTTCTCGAATAGGAGAAAAGAAAGGAAATTAAGCTAAGAATTTATTTATGATTCAGTCAGAGAAATATATAATAAGACAAAAGCTGGCGGAGGAAAAATAGATTATGTATTTCTATTAACCCTAAAGAATCGAAAGAAGTGATATGGGAGGAATCAGAGTTTAGAAGAAACTTTCGGAACGGGTTATAAAAAAGAAAGGATTACTGCCATTCAAATCTTTATAAGTTAAGAGACTCTTCGATGTCTGATTATTTATTCAGTTCTACTGGAAATTTTGCGAGAACTTTAATGTACTTAATAACTAAGAAGCCCTCCGATATAGTTTATCGGAGGGCTTCTTGCTTAGTTAACTGATCAACCAAATTACTTAACAGGCGAAGTCTCGACGGAGAATGTAATCTTCACATCATCGCTCAGCATAGGACCGCTTTTGCCGATGTGATAATCCGCCCTGCTGATAGAATACTCGCCTTCAAAAGTATAGACATTCGGTCTGTCTTTCCTCAAGGTTTCGCCAATATAATTGAATGGTAATTCAACATATTTCGTAACATCCTTGATGGTCAGTTCGCCCTTGGCAATGTACTTGAATTGCTTGTTATCAGTGCTGTCTATTGACTTGGCATGGAAGAATGCTTTAGGGAATTTCTCCGCATCAAAATAATCTTCACCTGCAATGCGCTCATCACGATTGATGTTATTCGTATTAACAGATTTAATGTCTAATACCAAGTCCATAGTTGTGGTTTTAAAATTCCCTGTCATGTTCACGTAACCCGTATCAGGACTGATAGTTCCACGTGCAGTAGAGAGTGCATGCTTCAATGTAAATCCAATCCATGAATGAGCTTTATCGAAAACATAAACACCTCTCAATGGGGTAATATCCTGGGAAATACTTACTGAAACAGCTTCGGTCTTTTTCTCCATCGCAGCTTCTTTTACATCATGATTCACGGCAATGTGAGGAGCGATAACCAGGGAAACAATAGACATCAATTTAATCAGAATATTCATTGAAGGACCGGAAGTATCTTTGAATGGATCACCCACAGTATCACCGGTTACAGAGGCTTTGTGAGCATCAGAACCTTTGTATTGCATAACGCCGTTTATCTCCACACCTTTCTCAAAAGATTTCTTTGCATTGTCCCATGCACCCCCGGCATTGCTCTGGAAAATAGCCATCAACACACCTGAAACAGTAACACCAGCAAGCACTCCTCCTAATATCTCGGCACTCGAAGTATCCTTGAAAACACCCTCCAATCCAAAGCCGATAATGATAGGCACCAACAACGCCAATGCACCAGGAAGAATCATCTCTCTCAAGGCAGCAGTGGTAGAAATAGCAACACACTTCTCATATTCCGGTTTGCCTGTGCCTTCCATGATACCAGGAATCTCTCTAAACTGACGACGAACCTCTTCAACCATAGCCATAGCAGCACGACCCACAGCACTAATAGCCAAGGCAGAAAATACAAATGGAATCATTCCACCAATGAATAATCCTGCGAGAACAGGAGCTTTATATAAGTCAATAGAAGTTAGTTTTGTGATTCCAACAAAGGCAGCAAACAATGCCAATGAAGTCAAGGCGGCAGATGCAATTGCGAATCCTTTTCCAGTGGCGGCAGTAGTATTTCCAACGGCATCAAGTATGTCTGTTTTCTCACGAACTTCTTTTGGAAGATGACTCATCTCTGCGATACCACCAGCGTTATCAGCGATAGGTCCGAAGGCATCAATGGCTAATTGCATAGCTGTAGTCGCCATCATTCCGGCAGCAGCGATTGATACTCCATAAAGACCAGCCACCATATACGAGCCAACGATTCCCAATGCAAGAACAATTATCGGTAATGCAGTACTCATCATTCCAACACTCAACCCAGCGATAATATTAGTAGCAGCACCTGTTGAAGATTGGCGAATGATTGAATTCACAGGCTTCCTGCCCATAGCAGTGTAATATTCAGTAATCATTGAAATCAAAGCACCTACCATGAGACCTATTACCACAGAATAGAACACGCCCATCGGGCTGAATTCTTGTCCTCTGAAATGAAGGCTTCCATCTGCTCCAGTTTGATTTAATACGACACGAATTACAAAGAAAGAAGCTGCTGCCGTTAATAAAATAGACATCCAATTGCCCATGTTTAAAGCACCTTGAACATTAGTGCCGCCTTCTTTTATTTTCACGAAGAAAGTACTGATGATAGAGAAGATAGTTCCCATTCCTGCTATCAGCATTGG
>Ga0207124_1028_pt1 | contig 25278 bp, 18 predicted proteins | sample Alteio_BWMinHeat_37_FD_153506 | JGI IMG/M metagenome (GOLD analysis project Ga0207124, IMG submission 153506) | Enriched cells from forest soil in Barre Woods Harvard Forest LTER site, Petersham, Massachusetts, United States -... | ecosystem: Environmental > Terrestrial > Soil > Temperate forest >... | reverse complement strand
AACTTATCTTTCGGCCAGGTAGAAACACCACAGGCGCAGAAAAAAGAAAATAAGGAAACTAAAAAAGAAATGAAGGCCACACAAGCACAAATGCAGGGAAAACACAAAAAAGCAGTAAAAAAGAGAGAAAAAGCGACCAAGAAAGAAGATAAAGAAGAAATGAAAGAAGACCAGAAGAAATAATATATTTTTTCAAGGGGTCCTTACTAGGTAAGGACTCTTTCTTTTTTTACCTGCGTAGTCCAACAGTTCCTTTCATCATACATACCGCAGTATATATTGGCTACAGCATACGTTTATTGGTAACCTTCCTACTTTAAATATAAGTTCAAGAATAAGTGTAATAAACTAACTGGCATGATTTTGTCTAAATAAACAAGGATGAACAACCTGAAGCCCAATAAATATGTGAAGATAACATTGACGGTATTAATAACTTGTTTATTAGTAGCAGTAATATCCATCAATTTGTTATCCACATACTATAACGCTATGATAAAAAAACAGCTGCCAACATGGATTGCAAAAGCAACGAATGGCGTATATCATGTAAGAGTAGAAAATTTGCACCTGAGTATTTGGAGACGGAGTATTGATGCCAAAAACATACAATTGTGGCCTGATACAGACAGGATAAACGAATTGCTAAAGGAAGGTCACCCGCCTACTACTAATATTACAGTAGTGATACCTGCCATAGAAATATCAGGTTTACAATTGCTAAACATACTGATACATGAAGAAATAAGTTGCAACAAATTAGTTATACACGAGCCCCGGGCATTTATATTATCAGGAACAAGGTTAGAAGATTCATTAATAAAAGAAACGCCCGGCTCAATGGAAATGAATAAGGAACGAAGATCGCCAGCTATAAGATCACTACATGCAGATCGTATCACGATCTCAGACCCACAGATACGGTATCTATTTATAAAAGAACGCGACAGTTTTAATTGCGATATAAAAAACGGATCCATTGTATTAAATGATTGGACCTTTGACCATAATACTGAAAAAAATACTGACCGGTTTTTGTATGCCGGCAACTGCGATGTGTATTTTGATGTATTGAAGTTTTATACTCACAAACCCAATGGATGGCGATATACCGCACATGCTACAGGCATATACTTTAACACGAAGCAAAATAGCTTAAAATTTAATATCGCTGACTTTTCGGCCTCATTAATAAAAATGGATTCTGTCAAGCATTCATGGTTTCTAAAAGAACGGGATAGTATTTCCAGTACAATTGTTACAATAAGAAACTTTGACTGGAAGGCATTAATGAATACAAAGCAGTTGAAAGGTGATACCCTGGTACTGCTGGCACCGGTGTTAGATTGTTATTCTAACAGCACCCCATCGAATATTCATGTAAAGAACAGGTATCCACAGCAATTTTTTCAACAGATACCTTTACGTACTAACATTAGCGTAATAACCCTATCAAATGGGATAGTAAGATATACTGAATATAATCCCAAGACTGATAAAAAAGGGATTATATTATTCAATGAGGTGAGTGGAAAACTGTCGCCTGTAACCAATATAAGGAACGATAACCATCCTCAAAATAATTGTATAGCAAATTTTGTAGGCAAATATAAAAGTCATAGTGATGTAGCCGCTACCTTCTATCTAAACCTTACAGACACAACAGGAAAATTCAAACTGAATGCTACTATAAAGAATGTAGATGCTGAACAAATAAGTAAAGATGCAGAAGCACTATCTCTTATCCGCATCAAGTCGGGGCATGTAAGCAGGGCTGACATACATTTATATGGCAATGAGGATAGTTGTAAAGGAGATATAACAATGCTATACACCAACCTTGAATTAGAACTTGAAAAAACGGATGGTGATAAGCATATAAAAAACAGACGTTTTGTATCAACTGTAATAAGTAATTTGTTCCTATTTGGTCATAACCCAATGCCCGATAAAGAAGTGCGCTCTGCAACTATGTACATGGATAGAAAAACAACGTCATTTTTTGAGCTGATATGGGCTATAACTTCAGAAGGAGTGACAAAAACAGTAGTAAGAGGTGAGGTGGCCAAGAAAAGGGCACTGAATGCAGAAGAGGGAAAAAAGAAGCCCGGTATAATAAAAAGAGTGCTTAACCGCATTATAAAACATTAGCAAGTAAATTATATACTAAAAATCTTTAACAAATTAGAGGCCAGTATATAAATTGTGAGCGCTATTTTTGTAAGTTGAACAAGCATAAGGCTATCTGAAGCGATTTTTAAAGATATTAAAATACATAGGGCTCTCCATAGCGGGACTGATCCTGCTTTTGTATGTGTTGTTAAATTTACCTGCCGTTCAAAACTATATGGCCCACAAGGCGGCTGAGATCTTATCAAAAAAGTTGAATACGGTGGTCCGTGTAAACCGTTTACGGTATACATTATTAAACCATATAACCCTGGAGGGCTTATATGTGGAAGATCAAAACCATGATACACTCGTATATGCCGGAGAAGCACAGGTGAGAATTACCGATTGGTTTATATTCAGGAAGCAGGTGCCGGTGCTTCATTATATTGGGCTGCACAATGCTTACGCCAACCTATACCGTACAGATACCAGCAGTATATGGAATTACCAGTTTATAATTGATGCTTTTAGCAGCCCAAAAAAGACAGGGAAAAAACAGGAAATAAAAATAGACCTGAAAAAACTTGACCTGCAACAGGTACGTTTTCATATGGATGACGCATGGGTGGGTAATGACATGAATTTTGATGTAGGGAGCTTATTAGTAACTGCAGATAATATAGATTTTGATAAAAAGCTGGTGGACGTGAGTAAGATAGCTACGGAGAAATTAGCCATCACCCTGCGCGACTATAAGGGTGGCCGCCCTGCTGATACCACACACAAGCGTAAGAATAGTATCATAGATACAACAGCATTTAATCCCGACAAGTGGGCCATAAAACTGCATAAACTAACATTAGAGAATTGCTTTTTTAACCTGGAGACAGCAGATGATACTGCAAAACCAGGTGAATTTGATGCTACGCATTTATTAGTAAATGATATTAATGCCAGCGCCAGCGATATCATAATAAATGGTGACACACTACATGGACAGATAGATAAGCTTGCCGCAAAAGAAAGATGTGGTTTGCAGCTAAAAGAGGCTAAAGCAAAAGTTACGGTGTCGCCCAATGCGTCTATATGTGAGCAATTGACACTGACAACGAATAATAGCAAAATAACGAACAGTTATTATGCTATGCTATATAAAAGATTCCCGGATTTCACTTCCTATATTACCAATGTGATAATGGATACAAGGCTAAAAGATGCCAGTGTAGATGTAAAAGATATTGCCTATTTCGCACCTGCATTAAAACAGTTTTCCAGTGTACTGCGTGTATCTGGTGAAGCCAAAGGGACTGTGGCTGATATTACAGCAAAACATTTGCAGATAACTGATGGTAAATCTTTTGTAAAAGGGAACATAAAGATGAAAGGTTTACCCGACATCTATAAAACACTGATCAATTTTGATGATGGCGAAATAATAACAACAGGAGAAGGCATACTTAAATATGTACCAACACTAAAAAACGATCCGAATATTGCCATTGAGAAATTACTTTATGTTTATTTTAATGGCAATTATAATGGCTATATAGAAAATTTTGCGCTGAACGGAATGCTAAAAACAAACCTGGGGTCTATACAATCAAACGTGAAAATGAATGTACCAGGGTTTAGCAGTAACAAAGCAGTGTATTCAGGAACAATCATATCCAACAGTTTTGAACTAGGCACTTTATTAAGACAACCTGACCTGGGTAGTGTAAGCCTGAACGCGACAATAAATGGTATATCGTTTGACCCCGAACATGCACAGATAAATACTAATGCTAACATCAGCCAGCTTTTCTATCATGGGTATAATTATAAAAACATTAGTGCAGAAGGTTTGCTGGCAAAAAAACAGTTTAACGGTAAATTGCTGGTAAATGACAGCAACCTTGCCCTTGCATTTTATGGGACACTTGATTTTAGCCAAAAGCAGGTAGTAGTAAATGCAAAAGCCAACCTGCTGAAAAGTAATTTTTACTTATTACACCTCACAAAAGATACAGTACAAGCTGTGGCTGACCTGGACCTGAACTGCACTGGTAGCAGTATAGACAGCTTTTTAGGTTATATAAAGCTGTTCAATATTGATATAAAACGAAATCAACGACGACTAAATTTAGATTCAGTATATGTGAATTCAACAAAAGAAGATGGCAGGCAAAAGCTAACTGTACAAAGCAATGATGTAACGGCAAACATAAAAGGAGATTATCAGCTCACCAAACTACCCTACTCTGTTCAGTACTATTTATCTAAATACTTACCTAATTATATTAAGCAACCATCGAAGACCGCGCCTGAACAAAACCTGACCTTTGAGATACAAACAAGACATGTAGACAGCCTGCTGGGGGTAACCACAAAAATAATACGTGGTTTTGACAATTCATCTGTTAAAGGGTCTCTGAATACTTTCCAGAAAAAATTGACGCTGACCGCAACATCACCATATGGTATAATCAGCAATTATAGTTTGCATAATGTATCGTTGAATGCCGATGGGAACTTCAACCAACTGGCACTTAATACAGAAATAGAAACGGTAGTTGTAGGTGATAGTTTTCTGAAAGGCTCGTTGAGCGTTACGACTACAATCGGTAACGATTCTGTACATTTTAACCTGGCAACTACTGCACCGGAAGCTTATACTTCGGCAGCCCTGTCCGGACAAATAGTGGCAAAGGGCGATTCATTATATCTTTCATTAGCCCCTTCAGAATTTTTCTTAAGTCAGACCAAATGGAATATACCATCGGGCAACTATGTTGTTTACAGTAATAATTATCTATTGATAAAAAATCTGCGGCTGGAATCGGGATTACAGAAAATAAATATCACTACACAACGAGAAGGACCCGAACAGGCAATGGCGTTTGAAATATCCAACCTGGACCTGGCACAGTTTGGCAATATGGGTGGCTTTGCTGTATACCAGCCTGATGGGCGTATTGACGGGACACTGACAATAGACAAATTGTTTTCTGACATTGACATTTCATCAAACCTGAAAGCAACAAATGTGAAACTTGCCGCAGATACGCTTGGTAACGTGGTTTTAATAGGCAATTATGACGGAAAGAAAAAAATGATATCGCTTGACCCACAAACGGGTATATACAATGGTAGCACATCTATAACGGCGTCAGGCGATATGTCATTTTATAAAGGTGTAAATGAACAAATAAAAGGATCGATACAACTTACCAATGTGCCACTATCGTGGGGCAGTACCTTTCTTGCAGGCTTTATAAGCCATATAAGCGGCACTACAACCGGAACAGTAAATATTACAGGTAGCTCCCAACTACCTGATATAGCGGGTAAGCTGCAACTAAGTAACCTGGGTATGAAAGTAGATTTTTTAGGTACTTATTACCAAACACCTGAAGGGAGTGTAGCGATAACAAATAATAAAATTGATTTTGGAAATATAACGCTCTACGATAAATTTAAAAATACCGCATTGCTGACTGGTAGTTTTCGACATGACCATTTTAAGGACATGACCATGGATTTACGTATCAGCTCTTCGCAGTTCCAGGTGTTTGACTTGCATGAAGATGAGAACCAGATATTCTATGGCAACCTCATTGCAGCGTTTAATCCGCTAACTATACGCGGTCCTTTTAATAATGTTGTTATCCGCATTAATAATGCCGTAGCTACACAAAAATCGCATATCTATTTACCCATCACTTCGGATAATGGCCTTGGGAGTTATAGCTATGTAAGTTTTAAAACTTATGGGAAAGAACAACCAAAATTAAAAAAAGATAAAAGCAAACTGGACATTACAATAAATTCTGAGCTAAATGACCTGGTAGAAATGACATTGGTATTAGACCCAACCACCGGTGATGCAATAAATGCAAAAGGTACAGGAGATATCAGCTTGCAAATACCGGCTAATAATGAAATAAAAATGCATGGGAAATACACCATTGATGAAGGAGATTATACATTCACTTTAAAGAAAGTATTATTCAGAAAGACCTTTGTATTGAGCCCTAATAGTTCTATATCTTTCAACGGCCCATTTAGCCAAACGGCTGTAAATGTAGATGCATTATATACAGTTAGAGCCCGTTTATATGATCTGCTGAGTGATGCTGAAAAACAAAGCGGGTTTATGCCGAGCTTTGATATTACAGACGCTAAAACACCACAGGATATAAATGTGATACTGCATATGCGTGAATCACTGAGCAAACCCAATATTACCTTTTCATTGAGTTTACCGGAAAACAGATCTGTTGGTACCTATGCCTATACCAAACTTGAGCGACTCAATGATAATAGCCGTGAACTATTTGACCAGGTAGCTTCGCTATTGCTGGTAGGTTCGCTGGTACCACCTGAAGGCTTATCAAGCGGGGCTGCTAAGGCCGGAGCTATCAGTAATGTGAGTGAGATCATTTCCGGAACAGCTTCTTCGCAAATAACGAATCTTGTAAATAAAATATTAGGCAATAAAGACCTTGCTATTGACCTGAAATATGTAAGCTATAACCTAAGCTACCCAAACTCAAGTGGCGGCGGGAGCGTAGACCGTAACCAAGCTTCGTTAAGTGTAAGAAAAAACTATTTTAATGACCGGCTGATAGTAGAAGTAGGTGGTAAATCTGACTGGGGCAAACCTGCAAGTACATCCAACACATCTAATACACATCTTGCAGGTGATTTCAGGATACAATATTTGTTGAGCCAGGGCGGCAACTTACGTTTCAACTTATTCCGTACCAGTGACTATGATATAACAGTAGATAATTTTATAAGCAGAAGCGGCGTAGGAATTAGCTGGCGGAAACCTTTTGATAATTTTTCGGAATTTATACACAACAATAGCTATAATATAAAAAAGCAAAAAGAAAAGGAAGGCAGGGATACATTGTCTATTAAACCTAATACTTCTTTCTAACTACGATCTGCAGCTACTTGTTTGAAATAATTTTCTAATTGCAGCGTAATCACATCCCAATCAAATTGCCGCTTTATTACTTCTATTCCTTTTTGTCCGATTGTTTTCCTTAAAGTTTCGGAACGAAGTAATTCTATAACAGCATCTGCAAAAGAAAGGGCATCGGTATTCATAATGGCCCCTTCACCGCTTTGTATCCCCAGGCCTTTGAAACCGACATTGGAGGTAACAGTAGGTATGCCCATTGCCATTGCTTCGAGCACTTTGTTTTGAGTGCCTGCTCCGAATCTTAATGGTGCAACTACCACTGATGCTGTATTATATTTAGCAGCAAGGTCTTCAATAAAACCTGTAACAGTGATATGCTCATTTGCCAATGCTGTTACTTTGCTAACAGGCCGCTGACCCGCTATAACAAAATGAGCATCGGGGCATTCTTTAAGAATAAACGGGAAGATATCTGTGGCGAAATAATTTACTGCATCTACATTTGGCGCATAGTCCATATTGCCAGTAAATAATAAGGTCTTGTTATGCGAGTAATCATGATCGCGGGGATAAAAGGTGGTGAGGTCTACCCCATTAGGTAATAATTGTATGTTGTCTGCTGTATGTAGTTGTTTTAGATAATCCAGATCTTCTGCAGAACAAACTAATGAGAGGTTGAATTCCTTTATCACATTTTCATATCGCAAGAGCCTTGCTTGTTCTATTGATTCGAATATTCTTTTGAATAGATCGCGCTTTATCTTTTTACGTCTTTCCCAGTAAAGAGAAAACGCATCCGGTAGATCGAGAATGCGAGGGATGGTTTTATTGTTAGCAAGATAAGGCGACATGCGGATGTGCTGCACATGCACTGCATCGAAATTATTGGTTGTTAATATTTCTGCTAACTTCTTACGCATGGCAGCAGAACTGAAATACAATACCTGAAAAGGTTTGGCACTAAAAATACCGGCAAGACATTTTATCGCAGACAGCCATTTTGGTAAATAAATGAAATGGACAGATTTGAATATTTTCTCCAGTTCTGCTTTGAATTGTAAGTCTTGCTTGTCTTGCGCAAAGGTGAGCAAGTGCAGCTCGTGACGAGACTTTAATCTTTTTGCAAGATTAAATATCTTCAGCTTATCGCCCCTGTATGGGGGGTATGGCACCCTGTTGGCTAAGAACAATAATTTCACCGGGAAGTATAACGCTTTACTTTAGTATTTCGTGCCCAAGTTTATCTCTTTTTGTTTGAAGATAAAACTTGTTATGCGGATTTGGTTTTATTTCTATAGGCACATTCTCTACTATTTCCAGCCCATAGCCGAGCAGCCCTGCACGTTTGCCCGGGTTATTGGTCATCAAGCGTAACTTACTAATGCCGAGGTAACGGAGTATCTGCGCTCCTACACCATAATCACGCTGGTCGTTCTTAAAACCAAGAGCAAGATTGGCTTCTACCGTATCTTTGCCTTCTTCCTGCAGTTTGTAGGCTTTTAGTTTATTTAAAAGGCCTATGCCCCTGCCTTCCTGGTTCATATACAGCACTACACCTTTGCCTTCTTTTTCTACCTTCTCCATAGCTTTTTGCAGTTGTTCACCACAATCGCAGCGTAAGGAGTGCAGGATATCACCCGTGAAGCAAGAGCTATGCACACGCACTAAAACAGGTTCGTCTTTTTCCCATTCGCCTTTTATCAAAGCTAAATGGTTTTGCCCGGTGTTGGTCTGTTGAAACACAACTAATTTGAAATGCCCGTATTTAGTAGGCATGTCTACACGTACTTCTTCTTTTATGAGGGTCTCATTGCGCAGTCGGTATGCGATAAGATCTTTTATAGAAATGATCTTGAGATCGAATTTTTTGGCTATTTCCATCAGTTGCGGCAAGCGTGCCATAGTGCCATCATCGTTCATTATCTCTACCAATACGCCTGCAGGTTCGAAACCAGCAAGTCTTGCCAAGTCTACTGTTGCTTCGGTATGACCGGCACGGCGGAGAACGCCTTCATTCCTGGCCCTTAATGGGAATATATGCCCCGGGCGACCGAGGTCTTCCGGTTTTATATTGGGGTCTATTAATGCCTGTACGGTTTTAGACCTGTCCTGAGCAGAGATACCTGTAGTGCAGCCATGACCTATCAGGTCTACTGATACGGTGAAGGGGGTTTGGTGCAAAACGGTATTGTTTTCTACCATCAGGTTCAGCTTCAATTCATCGCATCTTGTCTCGGTAATGGGAGCGCAGATCAATCCACGGCCATGCTTAGACATGAAATTGATAATATCGGGAGTAACATTGTGGGCAGCAGTGATAAAGTCACCTTCATTTTCACGGTCCTCATCATCAACAACTATTAGTAGTTTGCCTTTTTTAAGGTCTTCTATTGCAGCTTCTATTGTATCTAACATATTTTAATTCAAAAGTGAAAAGTCAAAAGCCGAAAGGCTGTTAGACTCAATAAATAATGTGCAAATTTACGATTATTAAGGGGTTTTTAAGCCAATGTAATTGTAAATAATACTAATGGGTAGTTAGATTAGATTGATGCCCCTGCCCTAAAGGGTGACTACGCGGGATAATAGTGCAATAGTTTTTCTTTTTTAGTGTTTTCATCCGAACAATCGGATGATAATCATTGGTTTAGGTTGAAAAAATTGCGCAATTTTTGCGCATTCGCTGCTCAGACCTCTCCACCCCAATCAGACCTTTGCTCGTGCCTTTGCAGGCACTCCTAAAGGAGAGGGAGACATGTTTAGCCAGATGCAAGATACTATTATGAAAAGGCGGTTTCCAAATAAACATATCCACATGGAAGTACTGAACCCTATGGTACAAATATCGAACCGCTTTGTTGAAGAATTGAAAGTTCTAACAATTCAGCGATCTTTGAAGGTATGAGTTTGTTTCATTTCAAAAAGGAAAAAATTCAGGGCTTTGTCTATGCTGCAGACGAGGATAGTGAATTATTCAGGGATGCAAAGGCCGGTGATTTAATTACTAAGCAGGATCGTAATCCGCCATTCATTGTCGTGAATCATACCTTAGATAAAATAATTATTACACGTTGGCCCGGAAAATTATATAAGGTAGAGGTACTCAACCCATCAAAAGAGAAAGATATAAATAAAGGCCTGGTAAAAAATGTATGGTACACTCGCACATTAGGAATAAAAATACTGGAAGAAGTACTGGTTGAGAAAATTTTCGGTGTTAATGCACAACAAATAAGTCAGGTTATTAATCTGGCACGCAATATTACTGAGGAACAAGTAAATGCATTGTCAGAATATGATACAGTATATGGCAGGACATTGTTTGCAAAAACTTGGGACCATTGGCTTTCATCTATTGACAAGAGTTATGTTCATACAGCTGAAGATCATTCTAATACTCTAAAATTTTTTTCAGGGGACCAGTCGTATGGTTCACCAATCAGGGATGGGCTTAGCATCATTTCATCTCAGTTTCATATTAGAGTCAGGGAAATTGCTGGGGAATCTGCTTTTTTTGTTGATGAGGAGGGAGAAATATCCCTACAACCAAAATGGGCCAGAGCCTGTGAGCAATTATTACATGCAAGCATGTCCTATGAGTCGGACAATTTATTAACAAAAATGGAGAAAGAAATACTTCGGAAGCCCTTTGTAGATGTATTTCCTTCTTCTGACCTTTTTTGAAACACTACGGAATAAAAGCTTCCGCAATTTGCGAAGGCTTTGTGATACAGTTGGGACCCGAACCGTGATAAATCAATTTTTCAGCATCTCCTCCACTTTCCCAATAAACCCTTGCATAATATGGGCATAAGAGTATTCATCTTTGATGAATTGAACAGCATTTTGGGCGATTGCTTCGGCCTGCTGTTTATTGTCGAGGCACCAGTTTATTTTCTCTATAAATTCAGCAGCAGTATTTGCTAAGAGGTAATGTTTGTCTGCGATAACATTGATGCCTTGCATACCTATGGCTGTGCTTATCACAAGTTTTCCAGCAACCATGGCTTCCAGTATCTTCACCCTGATACCGCCACCCGAACGGAGTGGCACGATGAGTATCTTTTTGTCGGCAATAAATTCGAAAGCATCAGTTACTTCACCTACACAAATAGCACCTTCGGGTGTATTGTTCTTAAAACTTTGGGGCATATTGCGGCCACCATAATAAAAGCGGAATTCAGGATGTGTCTTATGTACTTCGGGCCATATTTCATCCAGAAACCATTTGATGGCCTGTGCATTGGGCAGCCAGTCCATAGCGCCAATGTGGTAGGCGTTCCATAGGGCTTCTTTATTGGATACTGGTATCAGCTCTGTATCTATAGCAAATGGCACTACTGTCATAGCTACGTCTACATGTTCTTGCTTTACGGCTTCTGCATCATCGTCTGTAATGGGTAATAACAGATCGAATTGCGCCCATACTTTATGCTCAAAATTGCGGATGCGTTTGGAGAGGTTCTTTAAATATATTTTTTTGAGCGGGTTATTTGTTTCTGCTGCGAGCCTGTCCCAAACCTGGTGCTCTATATTGTGCAGGCGCAGTATTGTTTTGGCCTTGCTATGCCTTTTTATTATGGGTAAATAAGTAGCGAGGTAAAGGCTTTCTAATTGTACCACATCGGGCTTAAATGTTTGCACCACATCATATACAATTTGGGCAAAATCATTATGAAAAAATCTGGAAACATGATTTGGTTCGTTGCTGAACAGATAATTACGTATTGTAGACCCTACTTTTATCTCGTTATCTATAGGGACGGCCTCTACATATTTAATATGCGCATATGCCGTTTGCAGGTCGGTAAGCGGTACCGGGTGACGTTTGGTATTCATTGCCAACAAATAGACCTCCCAACCCGCCTGGTGGTAACCCTCTATCATGGCACGCATAGCGAGGTTGCCCCCGTCTTTAAAGGGATATGGGGTACGGTTGGTTAATATGAGTATGCGATGCGGCAATGGGGTAAAAGTAAATAAAAACCCCCTAAAACCCTGTCCCTCGGCTCTTATAATGATTTTATTCGTGAGCCTAAGGGAACCATCTATTAAAGAATAGAATAGGACTCAGCCAATAGCATACTACATCTGATAATGTTGAAGCTATTATTATATTAATTGGATTATTTTTACGCATGCTTCTGAAAAAAGTAGTTTTCCTGGGGTCGAAGCCAATAGGTTATGATTGTTTTGCCTATATGCTGGCTATGCAGGAGTCTTTAAACATTCAAGTTGTTGGCCTGCTTACTCATGCCCGAAAAGAATTTGGCAATGCACATGATCTGAATATATTGGCTGAAGAGCATCATATACCCACCATAGAAAACGAGGATGCGATACCGGTATGTGATATACTCTACTCTGTACAATATCACCGCATACTAAAGGCTGACCATATACAAAAAGCTTCGCAAATAGCTGTGAATTTGCATATGGCACCATTACCTGAGTATAGAGGTAGCAACCAGTTTTCTTATGCCATTATTGACGGTAAGAAAGAATTTGGTACCACTATTCACGAGATAGATACGCGCATAGATCACGGAGGAATATTGTTTCAAAAAAGATTTGCGATACCTGAAGGCTGCTGGGTGAATGAATTGTATCAATTGACCTATGAAGCGTCAAACGCATTGTTCAGAGATACGCTGGCAGATATTGTGAATGCTAATTATAGTGCTACGCCACAAGCAACATTGGAAAATGAATATGGCACATCCCTACATTTCAGAAAAGAGATCAACCACCTGAAAGAGATAGACCTGGGTTGGGACAAAGAAAAAATAGCGCGTCATATAAGGGCTACTTATATGCCCGGCTTTGAGCCACCTTATTGTATTGTTGATGGTAGGAAAATATACTTCAACCTGAACCATGATTAACACGATTTTAATAAGATTGTCCTGAACCATGATTCACATGATTTTAATAAGATTGTCCTGAAATAATAAAATGAAGCGTAACCACGATTAACACGATTTTAATAAGATTGTCCTGAAATAATAAGATGAAGCGCAACCATGATTAACACGATTTTAATAAGATTGTCCTGATAGAAAAATGAAGACTACAAAAATAATTTGCACTGTCACCAACGACCTGAATTATGACCAGCGCATGATACGCATATGCAGTACACTGGCTGACGCGGGTTATGATGTGACGTTAGTTGGGTTTAAAAGAAAGAATAGTAAGCCTATTATTCCCCGCTCATTCAAACAAGTGCGCCTACCCATCATAGCAGAGAAAGGGAAGATCTTATATATTGATTACTGGATAAAATTATTCTTCTACCTGCTGTTTAAAAGAGTGGATGTTCTTTGTGCGATAGACCTGGATACGATATTACCGGTATACTATGTGAGTGTACTGCGCAATACAAAGAGGGTATATGATGCCCATGAATTATTTACAGAATTAAAAGAAGTGATAAGCAGGCCTATGGTGCATAAGATGTGGAACCGGATAGCCAACCACACAGTACCTCATTTTAAATACGGCTATACAATAGGGGAATGCTATGCCGAAGAATTGAAAAAAAAATATGGCGTTGATTATGGCGTAGTAAGAAATGCTACTGTTTTAAGCCCATTACAAATACCAGAAAAAAAAGAGCGGTATATTTTATACCAAGGCTGGGTGAATGTAGGCCGCTGCTTTGAATACCTGATACCGGCAATGAAAATGGTAGATGCGCAACTTATAGTATGTGGTGAGGGTAATTTTTATGAACAGGCGTTGGCCATTACAAAAGAAAATGGACTGGAGGACAAGGTAGTCTTTAAAGGCTATGTACCACCCGAGCAACTTACCGCCTACACTATAAACGCATGGATAGGCATTACCTTGTTTGAAGAAACCAGCCTTAGCAACCGCTTATCGCTTGCCAATCGTTTTTTTGACTATATGCATTGTGGGGTACCGCAGCTATGCATACAATATCCTGAATATGAAAAAATAAACAACCAATTTGAAATAGCCTGCCTTATTGAGTACCCCACCCCGGCAAATATTGCAGCAGCACTAAACAAACTACTGAACGACAAAGAATATTATATGCGCCTGCAAAAGAATTGTTTAGCCGCAAGAGAAGTATATTGCTGGCAGGAAGAAACCAAAACATTGCTGAATATTTATAGCCACATCATTAACATTGAATAGCATAGAACCACATAACGAAGAACCCATACAATTCAGTGTTGTTATTCCGGCTTATAATGCTGCGGCAACTATAGTGCAGGCTATTAATTCATGCCTGCAACAAACCTACCCGCCACTTGAGATCATTGTGGTAAATGATGCAAGTACTGATAGCACTGAAGCTGTAATAAAAAGTAGTTTTGGTGAGCAGGTACATTATACACAACTTACCAAAAATGGCGGTGGAGCTGTTGCAAGAAATACCGGCCTGAACATGGCAAAAGGTAATTATGTTGCCTTTCTTGATGCTGATGATACCTGGCACAACGAAAAGCTCTTTATCATTAAGAATATTATAGAATCGAAGCCGGGTATACATTTATTATTTCACCCGTATACGCTACAAGACCTATACCTTCAGCCCCTACCTAATGGGGTGACTATATATAAATTCCCATTTATTAAACTGTTGTATAGAAATACAATAGCACCATCATGTGTTATAATAGCAAATAAACATTCTTACAGATTCAATAATAAGATGCGCTATACGGAGGACTTTGACCTATGGCTGCGGATCGGGTACTCGCATAAAATATACTTTATCCCTTTAGCGCTTACGAGAATAAGCAGGCCATTTTTATCTCCGGGAGGCACAAGCAGCAGCAGGTGGAAAATGAGAAAAGGTGAATTGTTGGCTTATACAAGGCTTGTAAAATTAAATCCGCTCTTTATTTTACTATTGCCCTTCTTATATACTTTAAGCCTGCTAAAGTATGTAGTAAAAATGATCGTGAAAAAATAGGCTATTTATACACCTGCTACTGTTATCTCCTTTACCACTCCCTGGTCTATCCTTACTACTCTTGCCGGAAATTTCTGGATAATAGAATAATCATGAGTTGCCATAATAAAGGCAGTATGATAATCACGGCAGATATTAAATAGCAATTGCATTATTTCATCTGTGGTATCAGGATCCAGGTTACCGGTAGGCTCATCTGCCAAAATAAGTTTGGGGTTATTAAGTAATGCACGGGCTATATCTACACGCTGCTGTTCACCGCCCGACATTTCGTAGGTCATTTTAAAACTCTTATTCTTCAGGCCTACTTTGCTCATTACATTCTCAATCTTTTCTTTCATCAGCACTTTATCCTTCCAGCCAGTAGACTTTAACACGAACTCCAAATTATCGTACACATTCCTGTCAGTAAGCAATTTAAAATCCTGGAATACAATACCAAGATTGCGCCTGAGCAATGGAATATTCTGCCATTTCAAATGTTTCAGGTCAAAGCCGGCCACCACGCCCTCTTCTGCTTCTTTAAGATAAATATCTCCGTATAATGTTTTTAACAAACTGGATTTACCGCTTCCTGTTTTACCTATCAGGTAAACAAACTCACCTTTACCAACTTCAAAATTCACATCTGCCAGCACCAGGCTTTTGCCCTGGTATATATTTGCATGACGTAGAGAAACTATATTAGAATCGTTCATCACCGGGATATTTTAACGCAAAGTAACTAATGTAAATCAAAAAGAAAAAGCACATTGCCTAAATACAAAACGTCTCCGGTGGTACCGGAGACGTTTCTATAAAAATATTTAATGTTATTAATAAACTACAAGCTTGTCAGTATAGGCATTATTACCTGATATTACCTGTACCATATACATCCCCTTTACTTTAATAAAAGATGCCGGTATCTCAATACGCGCTGCACCTGCCGCAAGTTGTTGCTCGGTAGTATATACTTGTTTACCGGTTACATCACTTACTATCACTTTAGCTGTATTAGCATCCTGGTTTTTCAAAAGCACATATGCATTGCTGTTTGTCGGGTTTGGCATTACCATTACATTTTTTTCGCCGGTCATCAACGTACTTACGCCTAATGGCTGATCATTTACATTGATACGATCCATGTAGAAATTATTGCCTGAGCTATAACCATATTTATCAGTTCCGGGATGGTAGCGGAAACGGAAGAATGTAGAAGCAGTCCTTGCCGGTACAGGTATTGTTTTGCTATATAGCGCCCACTGGCCTTGCCAGGTAGGGGTAAAAGGAACACCTAATGAACCTATTGTTGAAAGTTGTCCTTTTGTGAGTATATCAAGACTAACCCAGGTCATACCACCGTCTGTAGAATAAGAAATTTCTAAAGAATCATTCATATTCAGCGATATACCTGATTTATACGCACCGGCATACATGAAGTTAAGATTGCAATTAGTATTACCTGCCCATGCAGCCAGATTGAATGCACGGCTATAGAAATCATCAAAATCACCTCTTGGTGTACCGGTAGCCAGTGCAGGATAAGAACGTGAATCCCAACCTGTGTACATGATACAGCTATTATCATAATAGCCCACATTAGTATCTATCTGCCATTTGAATTCGTTGTTATAATAGTTGAACATAGGCCATTTATCCAAGTCGTTTCCGGCACCTTTATTAAATTCCTGGAAGTAGCCTTTAGGTGCCACACCGGTTGGGTCTGCCACATATACCATTGCTTTACTAGTAGTACCTGTACCGGCATTTGACGTAGCCGCTAATGTTACATTAGCCCATCCCGGTTGAGAGAATGATACCGCTATCGCATTTGAAAGTGTAGCAGTTGAAGCTGTTGCAGTACCTGGTGTTCCGTTCGGAAAAGTCCATGCTACACTTGTTACTGTATCTCTCCAACTTTGATTCTTGAAATAGAACTGTGTACCTGTGGTCAGGAAATAACGTGTAAGCCTTGTTTTCGTATATACACTACCGTTTTGTACGCTGAAATCTGCTGTTGGCGCAAGATCAGGTTTTGGTACATATTGATAGGTGGATGGGGTCGTATCATAAGCTTTTATTACACCTGTTATATACAAATTCCAAGGTGAATATAAACTATCCCTGCTGGCAGTAGTAGTCCTTAAAAGTGAACGCATACGGGCTACCTGTCCTTTAGTGAACATATTAGTACAGGTACCGGAATAGTCCATTATATTTTGAGCATTGGTAGTATCAGGGTAGTCTACTAATGAATCTACACCTGGTATACTGCTGGCATATACTTTAAAATACCCTGTAGCACATGCCGTGTCATAGAGCGGACAACCATTTATAAAATGTCCTTTAGTTGGCGGGGTGTCATCTACCTCATCATCTCCACAGGCAGCTTCAGGCTCTCTATTACTGCTGTTCCATGGATGGTACAAACTAAAATAGTGTCCTGCTTCGTGTGCATAAGTATTTGGTAACCCTAAAGTAGCATCAAATGCGCCTATAACACCGTCACTATAAGGATTTGCAGCTGCGGAAGGTGGTAATGTAGCATAGGCAAGCACCTTACCCGTAGTAGTAGGCATACCTACACTATATTCGAACCAAATATTAAAATAAGACCTCGGGTTCCACTGGTCCAGCTTTGCAAAATCATCGCCCCCCCATGTCAGGTAAGAATAATGACGTGTGATGCCATTTGTTGGCTGCCCGAGAGGGTCTCTTGTAGCGAGGTGAAAACGAATATATGCCTTACCTATATAGGGTACAAAAGGTGCTATTACGGCAGATACATCTTCTCTTAATGCATAATCATCGTTCATGTGTGTAACAATGTCATAGATCGAGTTATCCGTTGTAAACTCATTTCCATAATCATGTATCACATGGAATACAAGCGGGATATCAAACCAAAATGTATCGAGGTTGGCACCTGTGGTCCTCATCATCTTGCTCAGATCCATATTTTTTAGGTTCTGCTTGATCTCCTGCTCCATTGCAGCCTCATATTTGGCTATATCAGGATTTGCATCACGTTGTGCCCTGTACAATTCGTCAGTACCACAAGGCTGCTGTGCCCTGCTTATACTTGCAAAACCTGCTATAGCAGCAACCAAAAGAATTGCTTTCTTTATCATTTAAAAGGTCATTTTATAAATAAGACGAAAAAATAAGTTTTCAAAGATAATCAATCCTGAAAAATATTATAAAACTTTTCACAGATCGCATTAGTTTATTTAATCATAGATATCGTATTATCATTTAAAACCTTCAGTAATGACTTAACATTATTTTTATATTGATATACTGAGCATAATTATAGGGTGATTTGTCAATATATTATACATTTTACAATGCCCATATCCGCTATACCGCCATAATTAAAATAGCACTCCTGGCCGGAGTGCTATTGAGCGGAAAACGGGACTCGGACCCGCGACCCTCACTTTGGGAAAGTGATGCTCTACCAACTGAGCTACTTCCGCTATTAAATTAGTAACATGAAAATAAAAAAAATTAGCTTAGCAAATATTATTTTTCCTTCACACAAATATTCCCCTTCAAAACCGCATGTCACATTTACCTGAACGAAAAGAAAAAAATTGCCTCAATTGTGGTGCAACGCTCACAGACAGGTATTGCCAACATTGCGGACAGGAAAATCTGGAACCCAAAGAAAGTTTCTGGCATTTATTAAGCCATTTTCTCGAAGATCTCACCCATTTTGATGGAAAATTATTTAGCACGCTGAAGTATTTGTTATTCCGTCCCGGATTTCTCACTAAAGAATATATTAACGGCAGAAGGGCCAGCTACCTCAACCCTATACGCATGTACCTGTTCATTTCAGCAATTTATTTTTTATTGATGATGAGCATTCTTCCTTACCAGGCCAACAAAGTAATAGATCAATTAAACACACCAAATAAAACCAAAACCAAAACCGTTACGCTGAATGATAATGTTCACATTACAAGAAAAATTCTCGATAGTTTAGATACAAAGACCATAGCCTCTCCTAAAGAATTTGAACCTAAAACACTCGCTCAATACGACTCTCTTCAAAAAACATTAGCGCTCAAGGACAGGGATAATGGATTCGAAAGGTCCTTAGCAAGGAAAATGTTCCTATTGAAAGATAGATCAAAGACAGAAGGCAAGAAGCGCATGGTAGAATTGATGATGGAGAAATTTGCGCACTCTCTGCCTTATCTCCTCTTCATATCCGTGCCGCTCATTGCACTTTTATTTCAGTTAATATACATACGGCATAAGGAGTTTTTTTATGTTTCTAATATCATTTTCACACTGCACTACTATTGCTTGTATTTCCTGGCAAGTGCCATAACATTGGTATTAAGCACTATTGGCAATTTTGCCCGACCTTTTTCATTCCTTATTTCATTTATGTCATATGCTTATTTATACATAGCCATGCTCAATTTCTACGGTCAGGGCTGGTTCAAAACACTGCTCAAATATTTTTTCATCCTTATTTTTGCATTTATTATTGTGGGCATCCTCTTTGCTGTTGACTTGCTATTCTCTGTTTGGACTTTAGCATAATAAAAGCCGATTCTCTCGAATCGGCTGTAATATTTACCCCAGACGGGAATTGAACCCATGCGGGCGTGTGGGCGCTGGTAACACTATTTGGTGAGCGATGTCGCTAATTGCGATAAAGCCCCCGCAATTTTTGCAGCACCAATAGCATTATTATAATCCCGATAATGAATGATCTTGCCATTTTGAAACGCAATAATGGCAACAGATGATGTGATATGAAAAGGCACACCGGTAGCTATTGTTTTTCCCTCTATGCTAAAAGCCACTGTTGCCATGTCAGCATCATTACTTTCATAGATAAGCGTATGCACTTTTGCTATCTCAAACTGTTGGCGCAAAGGATTAGTTACGCCAAATGCTGCTCTTAACTTTTCAATTCCCTCTATCCTGCCTTGTGTACTATTTAGGGCAAAGGGTTGTTCAAATACACAGTTGTCCGCAAACTGATCTATGAATGCATGATTATCACCACTTTCCATGGCCTTGCGTAGGTTCTCAATAATGTCGCTATTTGCCATAGTTGTTGTTTTGTTGTTACTCATTAGGTTTATTATTTTCGATTCAGCTTAATATTGTAATGTAAAATTACAATCCGACTACTCAATTCATCACCTTTGTATACTGCAGGATACTAATGAGCATGGTAACAGAAAAAATGATAAGCGATAAGATCAGGTTCATGCAGGATACACTGTATGTTATTGGCGGCAAATGGAAGTTACCTATCCTCATTGCCATATACCACGGTAATACACGATTCAGTGATATTAAGAGTTATTTACCGCATATTACGAGTCGTACATTGTCTAAAGAATTAAGTGAATTGGAGGCAAACCATTTGGTAATAAAAACAGCCCATTCATCAAAAACAGTGAAATATGAGTTCGCTCCCTATGGCAAATCGCTCTCACCCGTTATTAGATCTATGACAGAATGGGGTGAACAACACCGCAAAAAGATTTTGGGCAAATAGATAAATACTTAGGAAAAAAAATGCTGCAACTATCAAAATAAAAAAAGCAGTCATGTATAAACATAACTGCTCTCATTTCGTGCCCCAGACGGGAATTGAACCCGTACTCGCATTGCTGCAAACAGGATTTTAAGTCCTGCGCGTCTACCAATTCCGCCACCAGGGCGTTATCTCCTTTTTATTTCCCTCTCCTTGGGAGAGGGTTAGGGAGAGGCTAAAACAAAAAAATTCCAAACCACCGGGCTTGGAATCCTTTAGAGCGGAAGACGAGACTCGAACCCGCGACCCCGACCTTGGCAAGGTCGTGCTCTACCAACTGAGCTACTTCCGCATATCTATTAAGAACTTTGGGACGGCAAAGATAGGGCATCCTAATAAAATTGCAAACCTTGTTTTTAAAAAAATTTAAGCCTTATATGATGTAGCCCAAAAAGCTATTTATTGCCCTAATAATACATATATCCAATATACTTTTGGCTTTTGACTTTCTACTTTCTACTTTTAGCTTTTAAATTTTGACTTTTGACTTTTGAATTAACAAAATGTCCCCCCTGCTCTCCCTGATACGCAAAGATATATTGATAGAATGGCGACAAAAGCATACGCTATTTGGTGTTTTGCTATACGTAGGTGCCACCGTATTTGTCGTATATATGATGAGCGGACAGCCTGAAGCCAAAATATGGAATGCCTTATTCTGGATCACACAGCTATTTGTGGCAGTAAATTCGGTAGCAAAAAGTTTTTTGCAAGAACATGCCAACCGTTTCCGCTATTATCATACACTTGTAAAACCGGCTACTTTTCTGCTGGCTAAGATGGTGTATAGTATAGTATTACTGTTAGCTATGAGCCTGGTGAGTTTGCTGCTGTTTTGCATATTGTTGGGTACACCGCTGATACAAACAGGGCTTTTTGTTTGTGTGGCGGCAATAGGCAGCATCAGTTTATCGGTAGTATTTACTTTTCTTTCAGCCATTGCATCCCGCGCCAATCAGAATGCTGCGCTAATGGCCATATTGGGTTTTCCGTTGGTAACACCTGTGTTAATGATGCTCAGCAACCTGGCCACAAAGGCCATCTCACCTGTTTACCAACCCGGCTGGTGGTCGCTGGCACTGGTACTGTTTGCATTGGATATATTAGTGGTAGTATTAGGATTAATATTGTTCCCTTTCCTCTGGCAGGAGTAAATTAGTTGGTTATATACATTGGTTGAACGTATTTAAATGCCTTGACAAATAGATAATTCTTACCAGATATTTTTACGGTCTTACTGCTAAAAGGCATAATAATAAGGTTACTATTATAATTGAAAGAAAGTGTTCCCCGTAAATCTGCACTTGTAACAGTAATAACACCTGCATTTACCGGGTACACTTTACCAGGTATATCAGTATAATAAGGCAATATTACGTATACAGAATCTGCATTGGTAAAAAAAGAGGAATTAAGATTAATAGTAAGCGGTTGACTACTGCTAATTGTGATAGCAGATGCCACAATAGGATAATTAAAATAGGGCATGGGGCTATTGTCGGTATAGGTAATACCCGGGCCGCTTGTATTATAATAAATAGCCCAGTTAGCACCTGAACTTAGTCCAATTGAATCACTATAATGATAAAAATTTGTCCCGGTATCAATATTGTATCTAAACACATTGTTATTGTTACATGTAAGGCCGGCGGCGTTATTAATAGTTATTCCTGATAAGGGGGTATAGCCAATACCATTGCTGTTTAGAATACAAGCCTCCGCACATTCGATTGTATATTTGCGTGAATCATAATTAGCACCTGTGCTTTTTATAGCATAAAACACGCCCCATACCCCAGTTGCATTATAAGGATATACCTCATACGATGATAAGCTAATATTACCGGGTGCAGCTACGTCAGTAGTAGTTGATGAGTCTGTATGGCAGGCGCTACATAAAAATATTAGTACTACTAATGTTAAATAAGGATCCAGGTATTTTTTCATATCAGGAGATTAAAACGTTTATAGGTCTAATTTATTATAATAAAGTTAAACGCTTTCCACTATTAAAATAAATTTGGAAACCGCTCTTCCGGAATAGTATATTTGCCACTATCAGGACGGCCCTGATCCAAATGATGAAAATATAAATGGGACATTCGTAGGGCCAGTGTGAGACATTCCTGCAAGGGAGCGAACGAGTAGTTCTGCGGCATCATGGGACATTCAAATTTATATCATATAATTGAATATCAATCGTTTCCTTCAAAATTATCCACATCAATGTCCCAATAAAAAGTTTTCTTACCATGGGACATTCATTTTGGTCAGACCTACATAACCCCTGATATATATCATAGATACATCCCGAAGGTTCGGGACATAAATCACAAATATTAATCCTACTTTTGCCCAAATTTTCAAATACATACATGCGCAGTTGGTGGTGGAAAATACTTTGTATCTTATTGCTTGGATATACAACTGTTGCGGGCTTTTTAATACCGGTGCCCCGCATGCACATCCTCAATGAGACCATACGCAACTTATATTTTCATGTACCTATGTGGTTTACCATGATGGGGCTTTTCACAGGCGCGTTCTGGTATAGCATCAAGTATTTGCGTAGTGGCAACCTTCGAGATGATATATATGCTTCCCAGCTAACTAATACTGGTATTTTATTCAGCATCTTTGGTATGCTCACTGGTATGGAATGGGCCAACTACACCTGGGGCAGCCCCTGGAGTAATGACCCGAAGCAATTAGGCACTGCCCTATGTATGCTTATCTACTTTGCCTATATCATATTGCGTGGTGGTCTCAAAGATGATGAAAAACGTGCACGTATTAGTGCTGTATACAACATCTTTGCTTTTGCCATGATGATACCACTTATAGGTATACTACCACGTATGGTAGACTCGTTACACCCCGGCAATGGTGGTAACCCCGCTTTTAAACAATATGACCTGGATAGTAATATGAAAATGGTATTCTATCCTGCTGTCATTGGTTGGTTATTATTGGGTATGTGGATCGCTACATTAAAAATAAGATTGGGCCTCATACACTATAAAAAAGATAATCTTGAATTTGATATTGAAAAAAACAGATCTCATGCGTAAAGCATTATTAGTTTTCATCACATTGCTGCTATCTGTTATAGTTCAGGCACAAAACACCGAACCTGCTATGGCAGACCAGATGCGCAGCAATGGCAAAATATACGTTGTTGTTTTAGTATTAGCCACTATCTTTGCCGGGATAATATTATACCTGGTAAGGCTTGACCGGAAGATAACAAAGCTTGAAAAATAACCCTGAGCCATTATTTATTACAGGAAAAATCATTAATCGGAAATCATAAATCACAAATAAAAGATCATGTCAGAAACAGCAACTGCCATCCAGGCAAAAGCCCAGGAATATAGTTTTTTCCGTGGCGTAGAACGCAATTTTGATAAAGCATCCACTTATACCCGTTTTGAAAAAGGTATACTGGAGCAAATAAAAGCCTGCAACTCTATCCTTCAAATGAGATTCCCGGTTCGTATTGGCGATAATATAGAAGTAATAGAAGCCTATCGTGTTCAACACTCTCATCACAAACTACCATGCAAAGGCGGTATCCGTTATAGCATGGATGTGAACCAGGACGAAGTAATGGCACTTGCAGCGCTGATGACTTATAAATGTGCTATCGTAAATGTACCATTTGGCGGTGCTAAGGGTGGTATCAAAATAAATCCAAAGAATTATACACCTTTCGAGCTGGAAAAAATAACACGTCGTTATGCATCTGAGCTGGTTAAGAAAAATTTTATAGGCCCTGGTATTGACGTACCTGCTCCTGATTATGGAACAGGCGCTCGCGAAATGAGCTGGATAGTAGATACTTATGCTTCATTAAAACCAGGCGAAGTAGATGCACAAGGTTGCGTAACAGGTAAACCAATAGCACAAGGCGGCGTACGCGGGCGTACTGAAGCTACAGGTCTTGGTGTATACTATGGTGTGCGCGAACTGTGCAATGTAGCTGAAGACATGAAGAAGCTGGGGCTATCTGTAGGCATAGAAGGCAAAAAAGTGATCGTACAGGGATTGGGTAACGTGGGCTTTCATGCTGCTAAATTCTTTTATGACAATGGTGCTATCATCGTTGGCTTAGCTGAATACGAAGGTGGTATCTACGACGCAAAAGGTCTTGATCTGTATAAAGTAATAGAACACCGCAAAGCAACCAACTCATTAGAAGGCTATCCGGGTGCTACCTTCTTTAAAAAGAGTGCAGATACCATGGAGCAGGATTGCGACATATTGATACCTGCTGCATTAGAGAACGTAATTAACGGCAGCAACGCTGCACGCATAAAAGCTAAGATAATAGGCGAAGGTGCTAATGGGCCGCTGACTCCTGAAGCTGATGAAATACTGAACAAAAAGGGTGTAGTAGTAATACCGGATATGTACCTGAACGCAGGTGGTGTAACAGTTTCTTACTTCGAATGGTTGAAAAATCTGAGCCACGTACGTTTTGGCCGTATGGACAAACGTTTCAGCGAAAACCAGAACAGCACTATACTGAACACAGTAGAAAATCTGACCGGTAAAAAAGTAAGCACAGTAGAACGTAGCCTCATCATGCATGGCCCTGATGAAGTAGACCTGGTTTATTCAGGACTTGAAGATACCATGATCGGCTCTTATCATGAGATTCGTGAAAGCTTGCTGAGCAACCCGGGCGTAACAGATATGCGTACTGCCGCATTCATCTGCGCCATCAACAAAGTAGGGGTAGCGTATGAA
>Ga0207124_1027_pt1 | contig 25660 bp, 23 predicted proteins | sample Alteio_BWMinHeat_37_FD_153506 | JGI IMG/M metagenome (GOLD analysis project Ga0207124, IMG submission 153506) | Enriched cells from forest soil in Barre Woods Harvard Forest LTER site, Petersham, Massachusetts, United States -... | ecosystem: Environmental > Terrestrial > Soil > Temperate forest >... | reverse complement strand
TAATTCTAACACTAGCTTGGCAGGATTTTTGGTCACTGTGACTTCGGCTAGTTTTTGGATAGATGCAGTTGTTTTTAGGCGAGCAAATGATGAGTTGTCTTGGCTCAACAAAAAAACCCAAAGACATAGGCTTAGTAGCGCACTTTTTTTCATAAACATTCCTTATGCTCTTTTTGGTATAACGCTATATTGTGAGTCTACCATTTGCATTTTCTATTTGTAAACATTTTAGGGGTATTTTTAGCATCATTGCAATAATGGCCACGTTCCCTGTACAGTAGCTTTATTATGGGAACATTTTTAAATGAGGTAGTTGTGGTATGAATATAACCAAGATTTCTGGCCGAGAAATTGTCGATTGCTGTGGCGAACCTGCGCTTGAATGCGAAATAATTCTTGATAATGAAGTTCATATCACTGCTTCAGTTCCTTCTGGAACTTCAAGATCAGCTCATGAAGCTACTGAGTTGCGTGATGGTGGCGATCGACTTTTTGGTAAAGGTTTACTCAATGCAATTGGCATTATTGAACAAACGATTGCGCCTTTAGTGCTCGATCGCGAACCTGATATCACCCTCATGGATGCTAAATTGCTTGAATTAGATAATTCTCCGACAAAGAGTCTCATAGGTGGTAACGTAATGTTGGCAGTAAGTTCAGCGGTTCTTAAAGCGCAAGCATTAATTGAAGGGTTACTGCCTTATGAATTGATTGCCTACATTTCGGGCTCCGATGAAGTGACGCTGCCATTTCCCATGTTTAATATCATAAATGGCGGTGCTCATGCCGACAATAATTTAAGAATTCAAGAATTTATGATTGTGCCGATTGGCGAAAATACAGCACGCTCAAGCATCGATGCTGGTATGGAATTATTTCACCGCGCACAAGAAAAATTACACAGTGTGGGGATTCCGCTCATTGTTGGGCTTGAAGGTGGTTTTGCTAATGATTTTCCTGATGATATTGCTGCATTAGATTTTGTCGCAGAACTTATTGAAGAAATGAACGATTGGCAAGAAGGTGGTTTTGCCATTGCGCTTGATGTTGCCGCTTCGCAATTTTATGACCAAGCATCAGGTCTTTATCACTGGGGGGATGATCAATTTTCTACTCAAGACATGATTAAGCTCTATGAGCAGCTGGTGGCCAATTATCCGATTTATTCTATCGAAGATGGTCTGAGCGAATATGATTGGGATGGTTGGACAAATTTAACGAGTACTCTTGGTGATAAAATACAAATAGTGGGTGATGATCTTTTTGCCACCAATCCTGAACGTATTTTGTACGGCATTCAAAAAGGCGCCGCAAATGCTGCCATTATAAAACCAAATCAGATAGGTACTATTACGCAGACCTTGCAAGCAGTCAAATTATGCAAGGAGCAGAATCTTGGCGTAATTTTCTCCCACCGCTCGGTGGAGACCGAAGATACTCTCATCATTGATTTAGCAGTAGGTACCAGTGCAAGTCAGCTCAAAGCTGGTGGGTTACTGCGTGGCGAGCGCTGCGCAAAATATAATCACCTACTACGTATTGAGGATCGTCTCACGAGTTCGATGCTCAGTGGCGATTAACGGATTTTCTTGTTCTTCTAAAAGTTTTTTCATCTGTTCGGAGCGGTCAGCAGTGAGAACTTCTGCCGCTTTTTCCTTTATTGGTTCATTTTTTGCTAACTTTTTTCGTTCTCTGCGCTCTTTTTTAGTAAGTGGTCTTACTGGTTGGTCAAACAGTTTTACTGGCTCTACATTTTGTTCTAGGAATAGATTCGTTGCCTCCTCAGCATCGTCAGCTTTACCAAAGAACCAGCGAGTTATTGGATCACGCAAGTTGTCAAAAACAACTCCCTCACGAGAGTATGTTTTTGCAATACCAATATGATCTTTAGTGTAGCCATCAACGCCACCACGCAGTCGCGGTTGAATGATGATCGGGCGTATGAAAACCGTAAGATTATTTTTAGTACTTACTTCTTCGCGACTTTTGAATAACCAGCCTAGAATTGGAATTCTTGCAAGTAATGGTGTTTCAACTTGATTTGCCGTAGTTGATGTCCGCAATAATCCACCAAGTGCAAGAATAGCATTTGATTCGACGTTGGCGTTGGTTGTTAAGTTTCGGGTGTTTCTATTAGCATTCGTTGTATCCATGGTTGTAAATTCTTGGATATCTATACTGATTTGTATATTAACGGTATTTGCAGAGCTTATGTGCGGGGTTAAATTAACCGTTAAGGTTGCCGTAATGTTCGCATTGCGCACAGTTGTTGCACCGCCAGCGCTACCTACAGCTTCTGCCGCTACGAGCCTTACTTCCGTAGCCGCTACTTGTGCATTTTTGTTATTTGTTGCAATGATATGGGGATGCGAAAGAACCTTAACTTGTGCATAGCTTTCTAAAATTTGCAAAATATCCCAGGTGCTACCAGGCGCACCAGGAGGCGCAGTATTGAGCGGATCGCTAATAGTAATCATGGTAGAGCCTGGCCGTAACGCTGAGATTGCGGCTGCGATATCGACTCCGGGCACACAACTACCATTGGTGAGATTTATTGTGTCAAATTTTGCAAGGTTTGCGGCTAGAGAACTGTTTGGTCCGGCTACAGAAGGCCCAAGGGGTGGTGCAACACTACAGTTAACATTATTAGTCGCAACTTGCCCAAGCTGTGCTGACTGGAATGACATTGGCCTGTTACTATAACCGATGCGTGGCATAGGAATGGCGGCAGGGTTGCGCATGATGCTGCCCAAGATTCTGTCATCAGTTATTGTCAAATCAGCAATGAGCACTTCCAGAATTACCTGCGGCTGTGGTGTATCGAGTTCTTCAATAATTTTTCTTAAGCGCTCCCAATCTTCGCTGCGTGCAGCAACTATCAATTTGTTACCGCCATAATATTTATATACGCTCTTTTCGGGTTTTTCAGCAACTTCTTTCAAGCCAGCAGGTCTATCGGTCATGATTGCCACACCTTCAAAGAACCGTTCCGTGCTGCCTCTTTCTGCTTTTGCCGTTGATTGTGGTGCTCCTCCTTCTACCTGAGCGCCCTCTGCTTTAACAATCCTATCAAGTACTTTTGCAAAATCTACCGCATCAAGATATTGCAGTTGATAAGTGTGCAAAATCGATTTGCCAGAACCAAGTTCGACATCCAAATATTTGAAAATAAACTCTTTAACGCGTTCGATAGCCTGATCGGTGCCTAAAATAAATAATGAGTTAGTGCGTGGTTCAGAAATTATGCGGGTACCTTGCGAAAAATAATGTGCTTCGCTTGGGCGATAGTTAAAACGTATTTGTGGATTGGTACTTCCTATAACAAAATTATTAAGAAGGTTTGCAATGGTTTCTGCTTGGGTATGACGCAACCGCACCATCTCGAATGATTCTTGGTAGCCGGGCTTATCGAGTTCTTTCACCACCATCATTGCGCCTTTAATATTGTTTGCATTATCTTGCAAAATAACGGCGTTGGATGCCGGATCATATTTAATAAGAGCAGGTTGAGTTGGTGATTCGGCTGGAAGTATTGCTTTTAAAATGCCATCCAGCTCGTTAGGTTCATTGACTTTTGGTACTTTCAGATGCGTCAAATAATAAATGTAGATAATGCGTTTTTCATAATCAGGAAGTTGTGCCGGATCAACGCCAATAAAAATTGGTACCGGTTCGCGTGTAATTTCTTTGCTGTTGCGTACCACAACATAGGTGTCATGTTTTTGGATAAGACTATAGCCTGCAATATCAAGCAGCGTATGTAGCATAGCCCACGCTTGCTCAAGAGGCACAGGATTTTCCATGCGTAAGGTGACTTTAACATTAATACCCGCAGGTACTTCTTTGCCCTCAGGAGTTTTTTCTTTAGGCGCTGAACCCATAGGCAAGATAATGTTGATCCCTTTTTCTGCTGCAATTAAGTTGATGATGTCGACAAGATCGGTGTAGTCGAAGTTAAACAGTACCGTCTGTTTTTTACCGCGTTTCTTATTTTTCTTACTACTCTTATCTGGCAATTTTTTTTCTAGCAACTCATGCACCTGCGCATCGTCTTGAGCGTCTTCTTGGGCAAGAAGCCCAGAAGCCAAGCTGAGGCAGAGAATATAGAGCAATGTGTGATTTTTCATAAAATACTCCATTATTCAGGTGCCGCCGTGCGCAGTTGTAAGGTGCCGATAGTTAACGTCACATCAATGGTCTTATTTTTTGCCCGTTGTATCTCAAGCGCCTTGGTGTACACACGTGGATTTTGTTCGATGATGTTCAATAGCCTGCACAGTTGCTGCATGGTAAGGCCAGTAAACGTGGCACGGAGCACACTTTCACGATATTTTTCATCAGAAAGGTTCACTTGACTTATTGTTTCTTCTTTTTTGTTTTCCGCAATACCAAGTTGTGCAAGTTGTACCGCAAAATAACCACCGATTTTGAATGATGGATCTTTTGCAAGAATATCATCAACTTCTTTTTGCTGTTTCTGCACATTCTTCATGCGCGAGAGAATTTTTTTGACCTCGCTGGTACGCAGCTCGTTAAGATCATTTATTTTATTTTCTAAATCATGCACGCTGCTATAAAAAAAATAGATAATTGCTGCCATTGCTAGAGCCATGCAGACTGACAGAATAATGAGATAGCGATAAAAAATTTTACGTTCTAAGCCTTCGATGCGGTCGTGTATTTTTTGCATAAAAGCCATACTTATGCCTCGCTATTTTTAGCTAAAGTTATGCGTATACCAGTCGCACTAAAGTCAGGTTTTTCTATCGAAGGTATATGTCTGAAAAGCTTAGGGAATTGATGCAGATCTTTTTCGAGTTTTTTGAGCGCATCATAATCTTTAACCTTAGCTTTCATGGTGAGCGTTCCTTCTTGCATGGTAATATTGTCTACTTCCAGGCCAAGCCCTTCCTTATCAAGCGTTGAGAGTGCGAGCAAGTATTTTAAAAATGATGAGCGTGATTGGCTTGAAAATGCAAACCAGGTAGTTTCTTCTTTATTTACCGCGGTCTTGGCTTCATCAACGACATCTTCTACCGTAGTGGCATCGGCAGAGATTTTAAATTTTGCATCTTTTATTTCGCTAATAATTTCTTGTTCAGATTCGTAAAGCTCATGGGATAGCGTGCGTACTTGCAGCACATAATTTGCAATTAATATCCCAAAAAGGGTGATACATAAAACAAGACCCATGATAAATTGTTGGGTGAATGTGCGCATGTCTGACAACGCAAATTCCTGCTGCCGGAAATTTACGTCTTGTGTGATTGTTGAAGGTACCCCAGTAGCAAGAGCTTGAACGCAGCCGAGAGGAAAGTGATTCTTGTTTTTAAGATATAACACTGAGCTCGAGAATAACGATGTTAGGGAAATCTGTTCGCATGCAACACCGGTAATTTTTACGGCAAAATAGGTCATGTCTTTAATTTCTGAGCCGCCACCAAACAACAGCAATAATTCTAGAGGATTAGTAGTTTCTTTAGTAGCAAAAGAGCTCAGGGTAAACTGAATTTCTTGCCAAAAGCTATTCATCATATTGGTCACCACTTCTTGATAGGCGCTATTATCACTCGGGCCAAGACCAAAGCGCATCAATTTTTCTAGTGCTTCTTGTGGTTGTAAATTCAGCGCGTCGCTGAGTGTTTTAATGTGACGAGAAATTCCCTTAGACAAGGTGCGCACCATGCGCAGCTGGCCATCATAGACATAGGCGATCCTTGTGGAATTAAAGCCAAGGTCAATGAGCGCAACGCCTCCAAGTTTTGTGGCGTATGCAGGAATTTTTTTGTACAAGGCGAAGATGTCAAACATATCAAGGGATATTTTCTCAGGCTCCAAGCCGGCTTGGGTAAAATACTGCAGGTGCTGCATAACTTGATTTTTTTGCACGGCAGCCACTAATATTTCTGCACTACTTTCTTGAGGGAACTCTTTGGTGATAATAAAATCGACAATTGCATCATGCAATGTAAATGGCAGAAGTGGCTCGATCTCATACCCGATGACCATCGAAATTTTTTCACGATCAGTGAATGGCAGTTTCAAAGTTTTAAACACAACTACTGAACTTGGTAGTGCGGTATAGATAGCGCATTTCTTGTCTGCTTTTTGTACAATGGCAGTTATTGCTTTGCTTACTTTTTCTGTATATGCAACATTGTTTCCCTCTAAAGGCTCTTGAAAATAATGTTCCACAGTGATGCTACGCGCGTTAAGATACACTTGAACGGCGTTCACATGCGTCTTGCCAATGTCAAAGCTTAATATTCGTTTACCAAATACATAATAATTGCCAATTTTTTCAGGAAGGAGGACGTTACGTATCATGCTTCCTCACTTTCGTCAGTATGCGAATCTGCAAATTGAGCTAATGACATGCGATTGCGCGGGCGAGCCTGCATTTTTGGTGGCAATTGTGCTTGTTGTGGAATTTCTTTTGGGCCTTCTTGTAAATCCTTGTTTATTTCTATTGTTGCATCTTCTGCTTGTGTAGGAATTTCAGATACTGGTGCAATAGACTCTGGCGTGGCTGGTGGGACTGCGGACACCGGCATATCGGGTACTAGCGTTGCGCTTTCTGGATGCTCTCCCGTAGTATCAGGTACTGTTTTTGTAGGCTCAATCCTTTTCGGCGCCTTAGCGAGTTTGGTTGTTTTTATGTAAGGCTTATTATGTACCTTTGCTTCCCAGCGTTTTTCATCATCTTCAAACACTTTTTTGATTTCAGGACTATCTTTAAATAAGTAATTATCTAACACTCTTCCGGTGCTGCCAGGCTTGTCCTTAAAGAATGCTCTATCGATAGCATCACGATCATTTACAATGGTGCGCATCGTATTAAGATCTTCACGATAATCGTCAAGATGATCTTGTGTATAGGCATCAACGTCTTTCTTCGCAACCGGGTCGATAATGCGTGATGATATAAGAATAAGCAGACATTCTTTTGCTTCATCTTTATGTTTATTTTTGAATAGCCAACCAATAATAGGAATGTTGCCCAGCACAGGAACTTGAGTTTGAGTTTCAGTAATCACATTTCTTATGAGACCACCAAGTGCCAATACCTCTTTGTTGGCAACAATAGTAGCAGTGTCAATATGTCGTTCGAGTTTTGCTGGCGTGGCATCAGTAGGGGGACTAATAAAATTCTGAATATCAATGACAAGATTAAGAATAATCATGCCATCGGAGTTGATTTGTGGTGTGATATTTACCGTTAAATTAGCACTATCATCGCCTTTACTTACGGTATTAGCACCAGGGGCAGTAATCGTTGTGCCAGTTGTTACACGGCGTGTTTCACCTATAGCAATTTTTGCGGGTGCTTTGTTTGTTGCAATTAAGAATGGATTAGAAATCACCTGCGTATTTACGGCAGATTGCAAGGCATCAAAAATTCCCCATACCCCAAAACAGTCGGTGCCAAGAGAAACAATGGTATTACCAATGCCTTTTCCTACCACAAGGTTGATAAGGTCACCAAGTAAACGTTGATTTCCGGTAGCCGGATTAGGATTAGTAACTACCCCTTGAGGAAGTCCACCAGCACGAAGACCGGATGTTTGAAATTGCACATTATTACCAATTAAACCTGCAATACCGTCTGAAGGGTTGCATGCTGCTGCTGGCGAGCTGCGAAGTTGTGCGCCAAGCTCACGTACGTCGTTGATGAGCACGGATAAAATGAGTATTTCAATAGCAACTTGTGGTTGTGGTTCATCAAGCTGCGTCATGATCTCTTTTACCTTAAGAAAATCATTATAATCACCACGCACAATAACTCGGTTGCTGGTAGGTTCTGCGGTAAACGTCATCGGTTTTAGGTATTTGTCGTCACCGCGTACACCGCCAACCTTTTTTGCCTCTACCGCTTTTTCATCGAATTTAGTAGTTACGCTTTGCATAATTGCTGCCACCGTGTCTGCTGAGGCGTATTTAAGCGGAAAGACATGTAGCGGTGAATATGGCATATCGAGTTCGATATCAATATATTTGACAATGAAATCTTCTATTTTGCTGATGGCTTCATGGGTACCAAGTAAAATAAGAGAATTAGTTCGCGGTTCGGAGATCATACGTATATCTTCTGGGAAATAATAGGCTCCGGAGGCTTTGCGTGGTAGAGGTCCCATAACGCGGCCAGCAACACCTGGCTCTTGGGCTGCGCCGGTGAGCGATTTGTATAACGATTCGACATGAGCGGCATCAACTTTGCGTAGCTTGAGTACCGACATGGCTTGTGGCATGGTAACTTTATCGAGTTCTTTGACCACGCGCATCAACACTTTGATATTATAAGCGCTGTCGGTAATTAAAATTGCTTTGAGTTCATTTAATAACGTAACTGATGCGGCGGTACTTTTTAACGACTCGATTATACCGCGCAAGGTGTCCACTGAAGTATTTTCGACAAAATATACATAGCGCACTTTGGTGTCATTGTCAGGTAATGTTTCTGAATCAACGCCGATAAACGCCGGGATGGGAGATTTTTGGACACTTTTAATGGTAGTAATGCGATACACATTTGATACGCCGCCTTCTTGATAGACGGAAAGTCCTGCCATATCTAAGAACGTATTAAATAATGCCCATGCTTGTTTTTTGGTGAGCGGGCGCTGTGTTTTGAAAGAGATTTTGTTGCCTTCAAGTGATTTTCTGTCGGGCCCAATTATTGGATTGACGGCATCATCAGGAATAAAGGTGATCTTAAATAAATTTTCGACATAGGAGATCATATTTTTAAGATCAGCATTCTCAAAATTAAAAATAATATCAGCCGGTTCTTCTTTGGGTTTTTCTTTTACCGGTTCTTCTTGCGCTACTGCTAATCCGGTAATGGTTTTTGCCTGTGCCAATTCGGAAGGTTGTTCAATAATTTTTGCTGGCTGGTCTTTGGCAGTTCCTTGCGGCGACGCTTCTTGGTCGGTGGTTGGTTGCGCCGTGGCTGCAATTTCTTGTACTGGTTCATCAACGACGATTTCTTGTTGGATGTTTTTGTCAGCAGGATCTGCTGCTATAGATAATTGCCCTTTGCTCGCAAGCCGCGCAGAACGTGGTTTGTATTTTTTACCTTCCAGGGCGTTACAGATGAAAGCACTTGCCACCAGTACTATGCTTATATGTTTTACTATGCTATGCATTTTTTCCATGAATTACTCAGCATCGTTAGTGGTTATATCGGGTGCTGGCGCTCCTCCTTTTTGCAACATGTTTCTGCGTTCTTGTTGTCTAATTTCTTGTAATGTTGGAGCAAAGGTATGTTTCTTTTCTAAAATTTTTCGTTGCTCTTCACGCAGAACTTCATCACTCACCGTTCCAGCGGCCAGCGGTTCTTCTGCTTTTTTACTTTCGCCAAATTCTTCAAGTGTATATGTTAGGATAAAGATTTGGTGATCTCGTTGCAAGGTAACCTTAACGCTGTCACCTTCATGCAGGCTGATCACGTTTTTGTAAATGGCAACTCTATTTTTTGTGTCGGTTGCATCAATATCATTAACGCGCAAAATTGTATCGCCTTTTTCTACGCCCAATGCTTTGGCCAGCGCATTATTTTCTGTATTTCCTACATGCAGACCCACACTGTTTCCTTGTTGATATACGGTGGTGAGATCAAGCATATCGATCAAGTCGCCCAAATTAGGAATTTTATCAACGAACAGTGTTGGATTTACTTGGTAATTGTTTGGGGCAACTTTCTTTATAATATCTTTCCAATCGCTCGTTTTTGCAAAAGTTGGATCAAGCTGTGCATCTTGTTGACGCAAGTAAAGTACTTCTTGTTGGCCATTAGAACGCAAGAAAATAATTTTATTCTTAAAGATACGGATTAATTGTGCATCTTCAACCTTATCACCAACTTTGTACGTAGCTTCTCGCTTAGTGTTGTTGTCCTGAATTATTGCCACATTATCACTGTCATCACTCGTTGCCATAATGCCCTTTAACGTTATTTTGAGTGGCTCAATGAATGCCGGTTTTGGTATTGGTGGTATTTCTACGGGTACAGATTTTGGTGGTTCGGGTAGAGGCATGGTGATAGGTTCACCGGGTTTTAAGATTTCTTTTTGGTAAGTGTCAAAAAGATCGTGCTCGTATATTCTTTCAATAGTAATTTTGGTGACTTCTTTTTTTACACCGGCAGATGGACTTGGTTCAATCGACTCGCGTTCAGGAACTTCCTGCTGAGAAAAAAACGCAAAAATAAGTGCCGCCATGACGAGGCAAAAGAGCACACTATTTAATATCCACAGCGGATGTCTCATGCAGTTCCTTTACTAAATTCCACTTTCACCAAAAATACCTGTCTTATCTTATTATTGTCAAGTTATCTACGGTATTTTTCAAAAAGGGAAACCACGATCTGACGGCATTCTCCCGCTCATCCTGAAATAGCAATATAGTTGTTATAATCCCTGAACTGCTAATTATGGTGTAGGCAGCGTTCGCAAGATTTTTTCTATGATGAAGTCTGATTTTACCGCATCCGCTTCGGCTTCATACGTTAAAATAATACGATGGCGCAATATTGCTGGGCATACTGCCTTAACATCATCAGGTGTTACAAAATGGCGTTTTTTTAAGAAGGCATGTGCTCTTGCTGCATGATATATGGCGATGGTTGCGCGTGGCGAAACTCCATATTGAATGTAAGGTTTCAACTCTTTGAGATGATACGATTCTGGCGAGCGCGTGGCGAAAGTGATGGCCAAAATATAATCAACTACTTTGTCATCGATGTAGATTTGTTTAATCAATTTTTGTGCTTCAAAGATTGCATTTTTATCAATGACTGGATTAATGGTGATATCATGTGAAGACCGACCTAAAATTTCTCGCTCTTCTTTTATACTTGGATAGTGCACCATGAGCTTAAACATGAAGCGGTCAACTTGTGCTTCTGGCAAGCGATAGGTTCCTTCTTGCTCTAGCGGGTTCTGTGTTGCAAAAACCAAAAATGGTTCATCAAGAATAAATGTTTGCGAGCCAATGGTAACCTGATGCTCCTGCATCGCTTCCAGCAATGCTGCTTGCACTTTTGCTGGAGCACGGTTTATTTCATCAGCAAGAATTAAGTTTGCAAAAATTGGACCTTGTTTTGTTTCAAACTCTTGCGTCTTTGGATTGTAAATTAAGGTACCAATCAAGTCGGCGGGCAATAGATCAGGTGTAAATTGAATTCTATTAAATTTAAGGCCGAGGGCTTTGGTGACCGCCTTAATCATGGTAGTTTTTGCAACCCCAGGCACACCTTCTAATAAAATATGGCCATTGCACAAGATGGCCGTGATAATGAAATTGACAATATCGTGATGTCCGACAATAATTTTTGCAATTTCATAATTGAGTGCTTGAAAGCGACTGCTTTCTTCTTTTATTTGGTCTAGAATCTGATTGTTTACGTGCGTAGTTACTGCTGCTTCCATCATAGGTTTTCCTTTTCAGCGGTAATTGTATTTTATCCTAATTGTAACACGTTGGCAGCAAGTTACAATACTACGTGGATTTGAGGCATCTAACATCATGTTATTTTAAAATAAAATTTTATTACTTTTGAGTCATCTAGGTACTCCATTGAATTTTTTTGGTTAGCTAATGTTATTACCACATTGCGAATCACACTCTTGTGAAGCATAAGCTTATCAATGCACAATTTGCGAGTTTTTTTGTATTCGCGCGGCCGCCGCATATTTTTGCCGAACTCAAGCGGGTCTTTCGTTTTGACGGCGAGTCCTTTTATTTTATAGTTGTATCGATATGGAGAGGCCAAACAGATTTTTTTATTGTCAGACAAATTTAATGTATCGATACTCTGATCTTCAAGGAAAATTGTGTCATGCGTACTTTTCGCGGTTACGTTATCAGAAATGGTGATGTTTGCTGCGGCCAACAAATCAAATTTTTGTGCTTTCGGCCAAAGAATAAGGGGTGTATTTTCTATTGTTTGATTAGTCAAAAGTATCTTATCAAATGCCTTAAACAGGTTTTCACTATCATGAGTTCCCGAACATTCATGAAGTAAGGAGTAGCATTCTCGAATCGCTTTTTGATTTAGGCGCTTAAGAACAAAGCTGCTATTGTCCCCCAAACAGCAACTTATAAGTGGGAACGAATAGCCGGGCTCACTAATATAATTCAATACATTTTTTGAGCTGCCATAACAACATGAATATATGCCTAATGTGATACCCTTATCGGATAAAAATTGTAATGTGCTGCACAAATTTTTTAGCGTCATACCACTTTGTATTATCTCATGCGTTGCTTCATCGGGCCGCTTATATTGTCCGTGCCCACTTAACATTATGGTGCACGGCAATGAATGTTGAGTGCGTCGAGACAACAACTCTTTTACTGCGCCGGCCATAGCGCCAGAAGAAAGTTTTGCTGGATTATTATGGAGCTCAGCGAGCGATGTTTGTTTAAAAGTGCTCAGTTCAAAATCAAATTCATCAAGATTGCTGATTTTTGGTGGCACTAAAAGGACAATTTCGTGGCCATCTTGAAGTACGAGCCAGTCAGAAAAAATCGCATCAATTCCACGCTCAACAACTGTTTTATTTGCCATAATAATACTTGTCTTTGCTTGTGCCATCATATTAAATTCGTCGATGATCCCATCATCTTTTTTTAATGCTTCAAGTTCTGCGGAACTACAAAAGAGATTAAGACCATAGGTGTCTAACATTTCCTTTTGCGGCGTTTTTTCCATAGCAAGCAGGGAATTTTTACCGTGCCACAAAAAGAACATCAATAAAATAAATCTAACATGATTTTTTTTGTGAATGCTGAGCATACCGCACCCCCTAATTTACGCATGGCTCAGCTTTAGCATTCATCGTTGAGCGAGTTTTTTTCAATATTTTTCTGGCGGTATGTAGAAATTAGGGGTATAAAAGTATTCATTATGTGGGTAGCGAACAGTCTTAAAAATCGTGTGTTTGAGGTAAGCGATGATACTTTCTGGTCTTGAGATAAAAAGGCGTTTTGGCAATGATATCTGGATCGAACCGTTTAGTGAAAAACAGCTCAATCCAAACAGTTACAATTTGCGACTGCATAATGAACTCCTTATTTATGAACATTATCTTCTTGATATGAAAAAGGAGAACAAAGCAAAGCCGCTCATCATTCCTGAGCAAGGATTAGTTCTTGAAGCGGGCAAATTATATCTTGGGCGGACGCTCGAGTACACACGCACAGAAAATTTAGTGCCGATGCTAGAAGGTCGCTCATCAATTGGCAGACTTGGGCTTTTTATTCATATTACGGCCGGATTTGGTGATGTTGGGTTTAGTGGCTACTGGACGCTGGAAATGTATTGCATTCAACCAATTCGCATTTATCCTGGAATAGAAATTTGCCAGATATTTTATCACACTATTGAAGGTAAATTTGAGCGCTACATCAGCAATAAATATCAAAATAATGCCGGCATTCAACCGAGTTTGTTGTACAAAGATTTTGAATAATCCCTTTTAAATAAATGAGGCCAGGAATTTGCATCCTGGCCTTTTGTTTTTTGCTACTACTAGTCAGCCATTACTTTGCGCACGCTTTTCTCATTTTTTGATGGCATTTTAGCTTTTTTAGTTTTCTTTTCTTTGAGCTCTTTTGGCTTGGCTTCCTTTTTTGGTTTTGCTTTTTCCATTTTGGTTTTCTTCTTTGGTTCTTCTTTTTTCAGTTCACCTTTTTTCATAGGGGTAGTTGGCATTGCAGCAGGTGCTTTACTGATTAACTTTGTGTTTATAATGTTACGTACTTTGGCACGAAATGCTTCCTTGGTAGGTTCGGCGCCAGTAAATTCTGTTACTTTCTCGCCATTTTTAAAGAATTTAATGGCAGGCACGGAACTGATATGATGTTTTTTCGCCAAAGCTTCCTCTCTAACATCTGCCGATACGAAGGTTATATTAGGATATTCGTCTGACAGTTCATCAAACCATGGTCGTATTGTTCTGCATGGGCCACAATCTTTGGAGAAAAATTTAACTACAACGAGCTCATTCTTTTTCAATTGTTCAGCAAGTTGTGCTTCAGTATTGACTGGCACTACACCGCACACGGCTGCATTGCTGGTAAGCAAGCTGACTGCACCAACGAGCAGTTTAGCTTTAACAGAGGTTGAAAAGTTCATGGAAACTCCTTTTTTAGGATGTTAATAAAGATTTTTAAGATGTTACCTCACTACCCCATTTTCTTACAATATACTTATATTTTTTCAACTTTTTTGTCCTTGTGTTGTTTATTGTCCGCTAGGTTGTTGTTGCTGTCCCTGACCTGCAGAAGGTGCTTGCTGTTGACCTTGGGTGGCCGTTGGTTGTTGACCTTGTTGTGTTGGTTGTGATCCAGTAGCAGCCGGCTGTGTTGTAGCTTGTCCCGCTTGTTGTGCCTGCTGTTGCATTGACACTTGTTTCTGCTGAGCCGAAGGTTGTTGTTGAGATGTTTGGGATCCAGCGGCGGCTGGCTGGGCCGCTAAGGGAGTTTGCGTTTGTCCTGCTTGTTGTTGTGCTTGTGGCTTTTGGACTTGTCCGGCTACTGGAAGCTGAGAAGTTGGTGCCTGAACTTGTCCAGCGGCGGATGCTATCTGACCAGTAGAAAGTGCTGGCTTTGGTTGCATTTGGCTCGCCGGCGCAGGTTGCGGCATCGGTTGCGCGATTTTTTTTGCTTCCGCTGGTTTTTCTTCTCTTTTTTCTCCCCACGAATACAGTTTCCGGTCAATATCATTGGGTGCCCATGTAAATGCCCACACGGTGCCATCAGCAGATGCTGCTATGGTATAAAGATCGGTGCGATTGCCAAGCAATTCAAGTTTTTGTTGGCCGTCGAGCCATTTATAAGCTTTTCCACCAGAGGCTTCTTCGCGTATGATGCACCACACATTATTTTTATCTTGTACCGCAATGCTGGCGACCGATTTTTCTTTATCAATCGTAAATTCTTTTTGTTGCCAACTAGAACCAGTCCACGCAAGAAGCTGCAATGAGTATGCAGGAAAGGCAGTGTCAGGATTGAGCGCTAGCTGAAAATCGAAACGGCGAGCATATATTGCGCCATCTTTACTTGCAGAAATTTCCCTGAATCCTTCGAGACTGCTGAGTTGTTGCCAGTTTTTTGTTTCTATGTTGAGGGCATATGCTTTCTCGTTAACGATGACATATATCAAATTTTTATTGATGGCAGAAATTGAATTTACCGTTGTTGCATGCTCGATGCTGTATACTTCTCGCCACACTGATCCGTTCCAGCCTTGAATGGAAACATTTGTGGGATTTTTTTGTGCAATAAAAAGAATATTATCGGGAGATGCAGCGATGGTTATAATGCGCTCCATATTTTTTGGATGATCTTTCCACGTCTTGTTGGGTGCATCCCACGAAAAAAGAGCACTATTTTCTCCCTGCATCCCAAGCGCCCAAATAACATCTTTGTTGGCAATAGCGACTTTTTTTATGCTATATCCTTTGAAATTGATTGGCGCTGGTAATTCATCCCAGATCAATTCGGCGCTCATAGATAATGAAATAACAACGGCCGACATTGTGAGAAGCTGATTTGTTAACTTCATAGTAATCCTTTTTATAATCTTATCGACATCATCTTATTAAAGGAATGGCACAAATTTCAATTTTTGTTCTTAATAACTATCTTTGGTATGGGAAATTTCCGTCTGAATTGGGCCCGTCGTAAGCCCACGAATAAACTGATAAATATAGGGATTGTCCGATTCCCAAATTGTTTTTGCATCGCCATAATATTGAATTTTACCATCATGGAGTAACGCAACGTAGTCCGCATACTTAAAAAATTCAACATCATGTGTAACTACTACCGACGTGAGATGAAGTTTTTTTTGCATGTCATCCATTAATTCGTGAATAACATGAGAAGTTATAGGATCGAGCCCTGTGGTTGGCTCATCATATAAAATTATTTTTGGGTTGGTGATGAGTGTACGGGCAAGACCAACACGTTTTTTCATGCCACCAGAAAGTTCTGAAGGAAATTTGTAGAGCACTTCTTCATTGAGATTTACAAGACTAAGCTTTTCTCGCACCAATGGTAAAGCTTCCTTTTCTCTCATTCCTTTATTTTCTATTAAGGTGATTGCAATATTTTCAAACACATTTAATGAATCGAGTAATGCAGCAAACTGGAACACATAGCCAAATTGTTGGAAATAAGGCATAAGATCGCGCTCAGGAAGCTTGGTAATGTCAACACCATTCACCAGAATTTCGCCAGAAGTTGGTTGAATGAGACCAATTATTTGTTTAAGAAGAACTGATTTTCCTTCCCCGGAGCGACCGATGATGCAGGTCATTTTGCCATCAGGAATGGCGAGATTAACGCCTCGCGTGACTTCTTTTTCTCCAAACTGCTTGTGTAAATTTTTTAGCTCTATCACGTTCTCAGGCTCCTTTTTAAAGATGCTCTAGCAGTTTTGTTAAGAAGAAATTGAAGATGAGAATCAAGATAGAGGCGATCACCACACTTTTGGTGGTAGATTCACCAACACCGCGGGCGCCGCCAGACGTTGTATAGCCCTTGTACGAACCAACCCACGAAAGAATAAGACCAAATGCGCTTGACTTAATAAGCCCGCCCCAAATGTCATGCATTTCAACATAATTTTTAATTCCTGAGGTGTAATCTTCGGGGCTCAGTTCCAGTACATGAACGCACACAAAATAACCACCAAAAATGCCGCATATCATGCAAAATAATGCAAGAAGCGGCATAATGATAATACTTGCAAGAATGCGAGGCACCACTAAATATTGAAATGGATTGACGAGCAAGGTTTTGAGCGCGTCTATTTGCTCGGTAATGCGCATACTGCCAATTTCTGCAGCTATGGCAGACCCTGCACGCCCAGTAACCATAAGGCCGGTTAATACCGGCCCCAATTCTCGAATCATACCAAGCGCTACTATGGTACCAATAAACTGCTCACCACCAACCCGCTTAAACCCAATATAGCTTTGCAGAGCAAAGACCATGCCAGTAAACGTTCCGGTCAAAATAACAATGAGCAATGAGTCAACACCAATACGCTCCATGTGAAAAATAGTTTTTTCGACCTTTAGCTTGGTGGAAAAAAATGTCTTAACTGCGTTGAAAAAAAATACGACAAAAGCGCCAACTCGGGAGCAAATTAGCAGGGTATGTCGACCTAGAGAATTTACGAGCGCAGTTACCATAATCTTTAATACCCCGTTCGTGGTGAGCATAGTCGAACCATAACGAACTCGAAAAAATTTGCATTCGCACCCTTCGACTGAGCTCAGGGCGAACGGTTTCTAGTGCTTAATTATTCTCCGGCAGGATTTTCTACTTCCGGGAATTGTACTGGTTGTTGAGCTTGTTCAGTTTGAGGACGTTGAGCTATGTTGTCTAGATAACGACTCGAGCCAATATTATGGGATTTCATAAGAGCTAAGATAAGCGAAAGTCCCATGAAAATGGAGCCTAAAATCCAGGTTATTTTCTGGAATAAGTCTTGGCCGCCAGATCCGCCAAAGAGCATTTGTGCGCCGCCACCCATGCTGCCTAAGCCCATGCTACTTTTACCTTGCTGAATAAGAACAAGGATAATCAAAAGAAGGCAGACAAAAATTAAGAGAGCAACAAGAAATTCATATAACATGGTATATACCTCGTATGAGTTAAGGGTCAATTATTAATTATTCTCCGGTCATCCTGAGTGCCGAGCTATGCGAGGCGTATCGAAGGATCTTCCGCACATAATTTGGACGTATGGTTCGATACAATTTGCTGCGCAAATTACTCACCATGACCGGGTTGCTTAAACCATGATACTATTTTCTGCAATCTTTGAAAATCGAGACTTGCTCTTCCAATTAAAAAGCCATCAAGGTACTTGAGAGATTTTAAGGTTTTTATTGAATTTTCATCAACGCTGCCTCCATATAAACAGGAAATATCGATCTCCGGCAAAATTTCTTGTCCCAACGATTTAATAGCTGCAACTGCAGTTTCAATGTCTTTAATTTCCGGTATCTGATTGCTTCCGATTGCCCAGATCGGCTCATAGGCAATGGTAAGGCGACTTGAGATTTTTTGAGCTTGTTTAATTGCTTGAAACATCGGCTCTACTTGATGTTGAACTACCTGTAGAGTTTGATTGAGTTTTTTTTCGTCGAGTGTTTCTCCGACACAAAAAATAGGCGTAATACCCTGTTCAATAAGGCGCATTGCCTGCTGTGCAACAATATCATTAGTTTCATGATGGTAGTGCCGGCGTTCGCTATGCCCTATGATGCAATAGGTGCAACCAAGCTCGCTCAATGATTGTGCATCAATTTCTCCGGTGTAAGCTCCTAGCTTGTGGGGTGAACATGTTTGCGCGCCGAAATTAATTTGGCTATGAGAGATGAGAGTTGTCAACTCATTGATGGCTGGTAAAATAGGGCATACAATCAGCTTATGTGGCGTTGTTGCAACGCAAGAGATTAAATCTTCTTTTTGTTGAGTGCATAACGTTATAGTCTGTTGATAGGAAAGATACATTTTCCAATTAGCGATAATAAGGAGCGACTTAGTCATGGGGAATCCTTTTTTAATGAGGCATTTTATTTATCGGTATCTTATCATTCTTATGTGTGCGCCAACAATATTACTTGGTGGTGAACACAATAAAATCATAATCTACCTAACCTGCTCAGCCCTGCATAAAAAACAATGTGCACGTCTTGTAGAAAAAGCACAAGATCACAATTTTATAAAACCCAAAACAAATCTTTTGCATCCCAATGAATATCACATGAGTCTGCTCTATGCAACAACTCCCTACGATCAAGGCACTGCAGATCAGATGTCAAAATTAGCGAAGCACATCAGACAAGAATGTCGCAAAGCAATGCCGCGCAATGGTCTCAGGTTAGATGCACAAGTCATTAAATATTGGGGTAGAAGTTTAGTGATAAAATATGAGAGCAGAGATTTTAAAAAATATCATCAAAGAGTTAGCGCGGCGGTTAAGGACAAGTTTCCTGATGTGTCAGTTGCATATGACAATCAGACGCATGAACCACACGTGACAGCGGGGCGCTTGAAGAAATGTTCAAAGAACTGGAAAAATGAACAAAATGAGCTAAATATAAACGAATTAAAAATGGGTAAACGCAAGCAACGTATTGTGATACCAGCACAAACACGGCTGAAGGTAAGTCTTGACTAATAAACTCTAAAAAATAAGAGGAATGCATATGGAAACAAATATTGGATTATCGACGCAAGATCGTAAGGCAGTTGCAGATATTCTTAATGTCATTTTGTCAGATGAATTTGTGGTGTACACAAAAACATTAAACTACCATTGGAATATTTATGGTTCAGATTTCAAAGCCTTGCATGTTTTTTTGCAAGAGCAGTATGAAGGGCTATTAGATATATCAGATGAAGTGGCCGAACGGGTGCGTGCTTTGGGGCATGTTGCTTTTGGTAGCATGACCGAATTTCTTAAACATGCTCGCATCAAAGAATTGCCGGGGGTTGTTCCTGGACCTGAAGGGATGATCAAAAATTTGCTTGATGACCATGAAGCAATTATTAGATCGCTACGCAAGGATCTTGAAGATACTGCAAAACATCATGACATGGGCACCAATAATTTCTTGACCGAAATTATGGAACGCCATGAAAAAATGGCCTGGATGTTGCGCGCTACCTTACAAAAATAATAATTACTACATTCTATAATATGACGGCGTAAGCCACGCATTAGTTACATCGCCTTGATAAGCTTCTGGCAGAAATTTTCCTTCTGGTTCTGATGCGCTTACTGGTTTTGTTTCTCGTTCTTTTTGTGCGCGTCTTGCTTTGCGCGTCTCGCGGCTTTGCCGTCTTTCTTCTCTATTACCTGAGGACAGCGTTGTTAAAAAAGTAGTTGAACTTGCAACTAGAAGTATCAAAAGTAGACTGTTTTTAGTCATGATTTTTCCTTTTTACTGATTGTTATTTTACACCTTCAATTTGCGGTATTGTGCGCACAAGCTCGTCATAAATGCTCTCTTCCTGCACTTCAAATAACCCTTGTGAATTTTGGAAAAGTACATAGGTGATATTCTGTGATATTGGTTGTGGAATTTCTAAAGGAACTAATTTATCGGTAACGTTGATTTCAATTTTGAATGGTGCCAGAGCTATAAAAGGTAATGAACCACGGTGACATTGAACGTAAATACCTCGTTGTTTGAACGCAGGTATTGGACTAAAATCGGCTACATATTCAAAATTGGGATTTGTTGCTAGGGTTTCATATTTAGTTTCGATAGTTAATTCATAATTTGTTTTGTTTTCAAGCGTTACCGTGTAACAGATTACTTCGATCATTGGTTGCAATGGCTCAAATGGACGTCCAGGTTGCATCGCTTGCATTGCTATCGATGTTAATGCCAACAAATATGCAAAATAAATTTTATTCATTTTTTATCCCCTTTCTAGTGTTGCAGGGCCTTTTACAGCCCTGCATTAAATTCAGCTAAAATCTTATTGCATGCTGCTTCTTTTTCTAACTGGAAGAATTGCACCGCCGGCAGTTGTTACTTCGTCATAAGGTAGAATTCGACCTTTTTCATAAGCGCCTTCGTGCGTTGATTCACGAATTTCAAATCCAGCGCCTGTTTCCACCAGCGCATAATCCGTGTTTGTTGTTAAATGTGGTGCATAATTAAGTTGTACTGGTTGATCGTTCACATGAATATCAAGAATTGCCCCAATTAATGGTACATTGCCGCCTAATGGTGAACAGTCCTGATAAACAACTTCACTGCCATGTGCAGGAATTTCGTTCATTACTTCCATTGCTTGGCCTGGCTTCACGAAAAAGGCAGGATAGTTTGTTTGATTATGTAGCGTTAGATTACGGCAAACTGCTAATCCAACTTCTTGTGCTTGCAATGAGAGCGTCATTAAAACAGCTACAACGTAGCCAAAAATATTCTTATTCATTGTTTTCTCCTTTATTAGGTGTTGCAGGGCCCTTACAGCCCTGCCTTAAATTTTATCTTAAAATCTTAATACATGCTGCTACGTCTATAGGTCTTAAGTCCACCAGCAAATCCTGCTTTTTCATATTCACCTTCTTGACCTGCTTCGCGAATTTCAAAGGTTGTTTGGCCACCCGCGCCACCAACTTCGGTTAACGTGAAGTTTTTGCTTTCAGTCAGCGGTGCTTGATAATTAAGTTCTACAGGGTGGTTATTTACATGGAATGTGATTGTTGAAAGTACAGGCAGACCAACTTCGGCTGCAGGATTTTCTTCAACATATACCGTTCTGCTTTCATGAGCGGGAACTGTTTCCATTACCGCAAGCATGCCGCCCGGTTGTGAAAATAATGCCTCAGAATTTGTGTTGTTAAAAAGGGTAATGTATGGCAAAACTGCAGGTGCAGCAGCCTGGAGCGACAAGGTCGCAAAGGTAACCATCAGGCAACCGAGAGTATTCTTGTTCATAACTTCTCCTTATTGAAATAATAAAATTATACTAAAATATTAAAATAAAATACTTTCATATTCATATTAGCAAATAACTAATGGCGAAATAAAGAAAAAATAGGGGTTTCCCTGTAATTTTGATAGTTAATAGGGAAAAACCAACAAAAAAAGCCCTAGAATTTTTTCTAGGGCTTTTTTGCTTTTTTCAGGTTTATTTTTTAGCAGCAGGAGGAATGTTGTTCTTGCTTTTCACCTAATTGTTCGCAAAGTTGGAACAGATTGCCGTCACCATCAACAAAGCTGATCATTTTAACATGGCCAGGGACTTCGACGATTTCATCAACAAACTTTACGCCTTTGTTTGTCAACTCTTTAATCGACTCTTCGATATTATCAACCGTAAATGTCATCACGGCATTCATGCCAGGTTTACCAAGCGGATCCTTAGGGTTCGCCTGACCAATGCCCATACCAAATCCCCCTTTTTTGCCTTGGACTTCTAGCCAGCCATATTCTGGGGCAAAGTTCATTTCCTTAAGCCCGAGAGTTTCGATGAAGAATTGCTGTGCTTTTTTGATATCTGAGGTGCAAATCCAAGCAAGATCCATGCTTTTAATAGCCATTAGGTGATCCTTATATATGTTGAGAGATAATTAACAATACATCTAAGTATATGCGTATTTTTTAGCATGTCTATCATGCTTAACTTTAAGTTTTTTGTTGTCTCGTTTCTGCTAAATATTGCAAAATAACTGGTTAGTTTAGTGAACTTGGGTAAACAAAATTATTAAATATTTCTAAAAAAAGGGTGCATTGTGATGCGTTTTTTCTTATCTCATAGAACCTCATTGTTCATGGCGTTGTGTTGGTTGGGGACATTACATTCTGCAACTCAGGCGCCAATAGTTTTTCCAAGCGCAACGTCTTGTGCAAGAGATCAAAAAGGCTTGCTTGACATAGCATTTTATCCCCTCAAAGAACAAATTAAAAAAGATGAGTTTGTTGTACAGCATAATCCCTACAAAAAAACAACGGCCAAGGTGCGTATAGGGGGTGCAGCGGTTGGTGCAGACGAGGTTGCATGGCGTAAAGAGCGGTTTGCAAAAGTAAAAAAGGCGCAGGAGGCATTTCTTAATATGACACTAGCGGACGACGAGGTGCTTGAGATTGCTATTGCCTTAAGCGGCGGTGGGTATCGGGCTATGGTTGGCTCAACAGGATCGCTTGCAGCTGCTGAACGGGTGGAATTATTGGATTGTGTAATGACTATTGCAAGTCTTTCTGGCTCCACTTGGTTTTTGGCGCCATGGATTGTAAGTGGTCTTTCTGCGAATGATTATAAAAACTACTTATTGCCGAAGTTGTTTACCGGACTAGATCCGCTTGATCTTGCAGATGGACCGCGTATTATTGAAGCTCTTCTGATAAAATTTGCCTTTGATCAGCCTATAACAGCGGTTGATTTGTATGGTGGATTGCTTGGTAATAAATTATTCCGTATGTGTGGCACAAATATGCAGCATGTCTATTTTGCCAGTGACATTGCGCCAAAATCTCCATCACTTGTCACTCAGATTGAAGATGCCAACGTGCCATTTCCTGTATACACAGCACGTTTAGCAAATGACGATTTCCCCGAAGAATGGTTTGAACTTACGCCTTATGAAGTTGGCTCTCGCTGGTTGGGAGCCTACGTGCCAACCTGGGCATGTGGACGCCGTTTTTTTAAAGGTGCATCGATTGATTTTGCTGTAGAGCAGCCCTTAAGTTTTTATATGGGAATTTTTGGCTCATCATTTTCTGCTGATTTCCAAGAAATGTATGAGAACCTTTTGCAAAGCAGTGTTTCTGCGTCGATACGGTCAGTGTTAGATGCTTTATTTAGCACCGAACTTGGCACGATACGTCTGACCTATGGAAAAATTAATAATTTTGCCGCGGGAATAAATAATTCACCGCTCAAAAGTGAAAAGTACATAGGTTTAATGGATGCCGGAATGACTTTTGGCACACCGTATTTTGCTACCTATCGCAAGCAACCACATGATGCTGCTCCAGATATTATTATAGCATTCGATTATTCAGGTGGTCCTGGGATGCATGGTCTTGAGATGGCGGCTGAATATGCTGAGCAAAAAGGTTTTGCATTTCCTGATGTAAGCGATCCAGAAAGCGGCTACAGAACCATTACCGTATTTGATCAAAAAACAAATGCAGCAGCGCCAACTATTATTTATTTACCGCGAGTTGTGGATCAGCAATTGCTTGCTGAGTATAAAAATGATAGCAAGTTGTCGAGTTATTATAAGCTACTTGCAAATCTCAACATGAACACAGCCATGGCTGGCTATGCTCAAACCGCCAATTTCTACTACAAGGCCGCGCAAGCATTGCAATGGTCAGCATTGTGTGAATTTAATCTTTTAGCAAATATTGAGACCGTGCGCAGTACACTTAAAGCATGTGCACTTGCAAAACGTGCACAAAAAAACATGTAGAAGAATTTAAATAGTACAAATCCCAAGCTTTACCCAGTTTGGTGTTTGTACTATTTAATAACAATCGTGCCATTTTTTACCGACACCATTATTCTCGTTGTTCCTGGATGCGCAAGCAAATGCTGAGCAACTGGCACCGTTATATACTGCTGAATAGCGCGTGCAAGAGGTCGCGCACCAAATTCTTGTACATACCCGAGCTGCGCAAGTTCTTTAGTCACTTTTTCCTCGATGTTCAGTTCTACTCCTTGATCAAGCAACCGTTGCACTAACTTGTTGAGCTGAATGTGCGCAATAGCTTCTACATCTTTTTCTGTGAGTGAGCGGAAGAAGACAATGGCATCAATGCGATTCAAAAATTCTGGACGAAATGCTTTGTGCAGCTCTTGTTCTACGCGCAGTTTCACCGCATCAGTAATCTTGCCGACTTCCAAAATTAAATGGGAGCCAATGTTAGAAGTCATAATAATGACGCTATTTTTGAATGACACGGTGCGCCCTTGCCCATCGGTCAAATGACCTTCATCAAGAATCTGCAAGAAAATGTTAAACACATCAGGATGAGCTTTTTCAATTTCATCAAACAACAACACGCAATAAGGATTTCGACGCACTTGTTCAGTGAGTTGTCCACCTTCTTCATAGCCTACATAGCCCGGAGGAGCGCCGATAAGGCGCGCCACTGCATGCTTTTCCATATATTCAGACATATCGATGCGAATCAATTTTTTGGAATCATTAAACAAGAAGTCTGCAAGTGTTTTTGCAACTTCCGTTTTTCCAACACCGGTGGGACCCAGAAATAGGAATGAGCCGATCGGCTTGTTAGGATCAGCAAGTCCTGAGCGGTGCATTTGGATTGCATGCGTGACTTTTTCGATCGCTTCTTCTTGACCTACTACGCGCAATTTCAAGATTTCTTCCATGCGCAATAATTTCTGCGTTTCACTGAGCTGCAATTTTTCTACCGGAATCTTGGTTGCACGCGCAAGCACCGAGGCAATATCATTTTCATCAACCTGTTGTTTAATAAGATGGTGTTCAAGATCCTTTAGTTTTTCTTGCTGTTTTTTAAGCTCAGTCTCCAGGCGCACAATAGTGCCATATTTAATCTCAGAAGCTTTTGCGTAATTACCTTCCCGTTCTGCTTGGGAATATTGATAATTTGCTATCTCGATTTCTTCTTTGATTTTGTTAATGCGTTCAAGTGGCGCTTTTTCTGCTTTCCACTGATTGAGCATGGTGGTGTGTTTTTCTTTAAATTCGGCAAGTTCTTTTTCTAAATCTTCAAGACGTGTTTTGGTTTGCCCATCTTTTTCTTTTGAAAGTGCTACTTTTTCAATCTCAAGCTGTCTGATTTTGCGGTCAAGCTGATCAAGACTTTCTGGCAGAGAATCGATCGACATTTTGACCATAGCCGCTGCTTCATCAATGAGATCGATAGCTTTGTCGGGCAAGAAACGATCAGGAACATATTTTGTTGATAGCAGAACCGCATCAACGAGTGCCTGGTCTTTGATGTGAATGCCATGATGCAGCTCATAGCGTTCTTTGAGACCGCGCAAAATCGAAATCGCATCTTCAACGCTTGGTTCTTCTACCATTACTTTTTGGAAACGTCGTTCAAGGGCTGCATCTTTTTCTATGTATTTTTTATATTCCTTAAGGGTAGTGGCGCCAATGCAATGGAGAGTG
>Ga0207124_1026_pt1 | contig 26289 bp, 24 predicted proteins | sample Alteio_BWMinHeat_37_FD_153506 | JGI IMG/M metagenome (GOLD analysis project Ga0207124, IMG submission 153506) | Enriched cells from forest soil in Barre Woods Harvard Forest LTER site, Petersham, Massachusetts, United States -... | ecosystem: Environmental > Terrestrial > Soil > Temperate forest >... | reverse complement strand
GCCTAATATTTGGTTGTTTGGTACGGGACTACTGACTGGTGGCGCTCTTGGTAGCATGGGTGCAAGTGGTGATTTGAAAAAATTGTTTAATGATGGTGGTCCAGGTAAATAATTAAAAAACCGAGCAAAAAAAGAAACCCCGCAGGGAATAAATTCTCCGCGGGGTTTCTTTTTGGTTAATTTTTTTCTAATGCAAGGGTGGCGTCAGCCATCCGTCTTCGTTTAAACTTCGCCGGACTAAAGGGCGTTTTTATTAAGGGCCCCGGGCGAACTTTAGTGAGCCTGGGCGAAAGACTGGTTGCGGGGGCTGGATTTGAACCAGCGACCTTTGGGTTATGAGCCCAACGAGCTACCAGGCTGCTCTACCCCGCGATTTACATTTCATATCAACTAATAAAATGGGAGGAAAAAGAAGTTTTTCTCAGATAAGAGTTGAAATATTCTTTAACTTTATAGCTTTTAGGGCAATTGTCAACTGCAGATGGTTTAAAGTTGCCTATTTTAGGGCACTTTCCAGAATTACAAAAGCGGTTGCTGTAGTTTTGGTATGCGTCAGGCTTACATGAATTTTAAGCTGATGCTCTGATGAAAAAGTGTATGCCTCCAGAATTGACGGATTTATGTGTAGCAAAAGGCCTTTTTTTGGTTTGCACGAGTTCAACATTTCTGGCTAAGGTCAGAAGAGGCGGTGGCTTTTTTAAGATGGGAGTTAAAGCCTTGAACAATGCCTCGCGGGCCGCAAAGCGGGCAGCAAAACGCTCAGCGCTTTTTGATTGAATTCTTAGGCAATAGTTTATTTCAGCCTCGCTGAAAATTCTTTTTAAGGAAGTGGAGCTTTTTAGATGCCAATCGGCAAAGCGATGAATTTCTACAGAGTCGATTCCGATACCTATAATCATAATAATTTAATTTAGCACACTTCTTCGAAAAATATTTTCTTTTTTGTTAGGGGGTCTCGTCACCCCCTAACAACGGACGCCAAGGCTTCGCCCTGGACCCTTCATTTCGCTCGAACGGCGACTACTTTACCCAGCCTTCGCTTTGCTCCGCCTGGGGCCTACACTCGCCTAATGACTACTGCGGGTGGACTTTATCCTGAGCCTGTCGAAGGGCATGCTCTGCACCAACCTTCATCAACAAGGTACCGGCGAGATTTAAATCAAGGGAATTGGTACGCGACTCGCGGGCAAGTAGGTGCATGGTGTTCGCATGGCACCTGCGAGCGCAACCTGAGTACATATGTTTAATCTCAATTTAGAAAATAGTGACCGATCTAGCTTGACGTGTGGGCATGATAGCACCCAATAAAATTGTGTAAAAATAAGAAATGGATCTCGGGTCGATATTTCGACACGCCACGCACATTTTGTTTACGAAAAGGTGCGTAATCATGCCCTTCGATACGCTTCGCTACTCAGGACAGGCGATTAATTATAGGCGCGCGCGTCACGCCGTAGCTTGCCAAGCCAGAAGGCCTGGATAAGCGTAGGCGGGTGTGGCCACACTTCAAGCGTATAGGGATTCCAAAGGCGCAGCCTTGGTGTCCGTTGTTAGGGTTGACAAGAACCCTAACGAAACAGAGATCTTTGAATTAAGAGAAGAGCTGAAATGTTTATGTCCATTGTTAAGGTGACAAGACCTTGACAAAAATGCCCCTTTTGCACCATTAATCCCATAATGCTACACTAGCTATACAATTATTAATCACTTTCCAAACTGATATTTAGACCTAGAGGTTATTATGAATATGCCAATTAAGACTTTGTTACTGAGTAGTTTAATGATAGCCGTCGGCTTTGCTCGTAGTACCTATACGGCACACACTATTCAACCAGTTCCACCAGCTCTCGCATTATCGTGCAGCCCTGCCATGGTCTATAAAGTGATTTCCGAAAAATATAAAGAAGGCCTGTCGATTCTTGAAGCATATTGGGATGTTAATTCTGGTAAATTGCGTGTAAGCAAACATCATGAGCAAGCGCTTGAAGAACTATTTACCGCGATCAAAAAAACGGCGCTCAATGCCTCCGATTATCTAGATTTTCTTGAACTTGATATGTGTGCAATTACCCGCGTGAGTCAATTGCCAAATGCATTTCCTGCGCAAGCGCAATGGTTATCCGGGGCGCTTAAAAAACTGCAGACAGCTTTAGAGCTCTTACAAACTATTTTGCGCCAAAACCGTTCGTTTGCCGTACTTACTGATGTGCGTGATGGTGCTGCAGGAATTTTTGCACGCGAACTTGCTTTGCTCAGAAGCAAACAACAAGCAACGCTGCTTGAGCATATGCGCAGAAATAATCGTGATTATCCAAAAGATCTAACGTTCTGGAATGAGCGGTTGCTCAGTGCCATGGTAATGACCCGTAATCAATATGGTCTACTCGGGGCAGAAGCTGATGTACTCAGCAAACAGCTTGAGACGCTCAAGCAGGTCTATACGAAAATTTTATAATAAAAATGAGCTTATCATGCCACTCTTCTATCAACACGAGAATTTGCATATATATTTTGGCGATGCAAGCAGTGCTCTTTCGCCTCATGATCATGGCTTAACAACTACATCGCCATCAGTTGATAAGCTCTTTGCCATTCCAGGTTATGCAAATCTTAAAAAAGACTTGCAACTTGAACATCTCATGTTCCTGCGTCAAGAGCATCGCACAAAGGGTGTTTTTATTGAACATGCGCAATCTCTTATACCTTTTAGCGATGAGGGAGATTTTCTTGCAACTCAATTGCCAAAGATTGGCATCGGCGTTCTCACGGCTGATTGTGTGCCGGTAGTTATTTACGCACCCGATATTCATGCGGTGAGTGTTGTGCATGCCGGCTGGCGTGGTGTAGTTGATGGCATCGTGCTGATTGCCGCACTAGAATTGCGTAATCGTGGTGCGCAACCTGGTAAACTTCAAATCTTTATTGGTCCTTGTGCGAAGGTTTGTTGTTATGAGGTTCAGGCTCATTTTTACCATGTTATGCATCCGGACTATCAATCGGATGCAATATTTATTAATGGAGGGCATCATTTCTTTGATATGCCATTACTTATTCAGATGCAGTTGCAGGAGCTGGGAATTTCGTCAGAGCAGATAAACAGCGCCTTCAATTTCTGCACAATCTGTAATCATTCTTTTTATTCCCATCGTCGCCAAGGTCCCTTGGCTGGCCGGCAAATGACGGTTGTGGCATTGCTCAGAAGTTAAAAAAAGACCTGAATTTGTCTCTTCAAACACTTTGTGTTACAGTAATCTAATCATAAATTTGTACAAAAATTACCTGATAAATACCTGTTTTTAATATTCACTATTTATTCTTATAGTATAAAGAATTTGATAGAACTATTATAAAGTATTTACGATGCAGGCGCGGGTGATTTAGACTATAGAGCTACACTTCGAAAATAGACTTTAATATTTTAAGGACTTATGGCTTGACGGCTGTCCTGAGCCTGTCGAAGGGCTCACCACGAACGGAAAAATAAAAAATTAACGATAGTGCGAGGAAAATAATGTTTGCACGTTTATTAGCAAAAATTTTAGGCACCAACAATTCGCGTCAGCTCAAACGCATTAAGCCGATTGTGGAGCAAATAAATTATCTTGGCGAACGCATTTGTGAGCTCTCGGATGAGCGCCTTTCTCTAAAAACCAATGAATTTCGTGAACAGCTCAGTCGTGGTAAAACCATTGATGAAATTTTGCCCGAAGCATTTGCGGTGGTACGTGAAGTGTCGCAACGTCGCCTCAAGCAGCGTCACTATGATGTGCAGTTAGTAGGTGGCGTGGTGTTGTATCAAGGCAATATTGCAGAAATGAAAACAGGGGAAGGTAAAACATTAACAGCAACCTTGCCACTCTATCTGAATGCTCTTCCCGGTAAAGGCTCACACCTAGTCACCGTCAACGACTATTTAGCGCGCCGCGATGCCGAGTGGATGATGCCGATTTATAGTTTCTTAGGACTTTCGGTAGGAATTCTGCAAAATAATACCGAGGATCACAAACGCAAAGAACTTTACAACAGCGATATTCTCTATGCTACCAATAACGAACTCGGTTTTGATTATTTGCGCGATAACATGAAATTCCGTCTAGAAGATTATGTGCAGCGCGATCTTAATTATGCCATTGTTGACGAAGTTGACTCGATCTTGATCGACGAAGCGCGTACCCCTCTCATCATTTCTGGTGCAGCGCAAGAAAGCAGCGATTTATATATCAAAGCTGATGCGGTAGTGCGCCACTTGAAAAAAGATGTCGATTATCAAGTTGATGAAAAAGAGCGCACCGTGCAACCGACGGAAGCGGGCATCGATAAAATTGAAAAAGCTTTTGGCATTAAGAATTTGTATGCCATTGAGCATCTGACATTGTTGCACCACATCAGTCAGGCATTACGTGCGCATGCCATTTTCCGCCGCGATGTTGATTATGTAGTTGCTGAAGGTCAAGTGCTCATTGTTGATGAATTTACTGGCCGCATCTTGCAAGGTCGACGCTATAGCGATGGCTTGCACCAGGCACTAGAAGCAAAAGAAGGTGTTGAAATTGAACGCGAAACACAAACGCTTGCAACGATTACGCTGCAAAACTATTTCAGACTCTACAAAAAACTTGCGGGTATGACCGGTACGGCAGCGACCGAAGCTGAAGAGTTTTACAAGATTTACAAACTTGGTGTTGTTTCAGTTCCTACTAATCAGCCAATGATTAGACAAGACAAACCCGATCTTATTTTCCTCACGCAAAATGCAAAATTCAAAGCTATTGTTGATGACGTGAAAGAACGTTATATACGCAAGCAGCCAGTACTGATTGGTACTGTCGCCGTAGAAACTTCTGAGTTGCTCAGCAATGTGCTTACTGCGAGTGGTATTCCTCACGATGTGTTAAATGCAAAAAATCACGCACGTGAAGCGGAAATTGTGGAGCATGCGGGTGAGGCGGGCCACGTGACGATTGCTACCAACATGGCAGGTCGTGGAACAGATATAAAACTTACGCCAGAATCACGTCAAGCAGGTGGTTTGTATATTTTGGGCACCGAACGTCACGAAAGTCGCCGTATCGATAATCAGCTGCGCGGACGCTCAGGCCGTCAAGGTGATCCAGGAGAATCGCGCTTTTATATTTCACTCGAAGATGATCTCATTCGTCGCTTTGCGGGCGAATCGCTCAAGAAAAATATGGAACGTTTTGGCATGAAAGAAGATGAAGTTATCGAATCAAGCTTTGTGTCAAAAACTATTGAGCGTGCACAAGAAAAAGTTGAAAAACATAATTTTGAAATTCGTCGCTACACACTTGAGTATGACGATGTGCTCAACCAGCAGCGTAAAGTAATTTATGGCTATCGCCGCTCAGTACTTGAAGGTTCTGAAGCTATATTTGAACTCGTGCGTGATTTAGTTGCCGGTAGTGTTGAAGATTTATGTGCACGATTCTTCCCAACTCGCAACATGACCAAAGAGCAGGCTGCTGAAGCTCTTACCTTTGTGTCAAAGTTGACAGGACTAAAAGAAGATGTGCTCAAAGCGCAACCATTTAACATAAGCAATCGTGAGCAGTTTGAAAAAGACCTGCTTGCTTACTTGCTCGAGCAGTATGAGCTCTATCGCGGCGCGCAGAAACAACAGGAACTTGTGCAGTCAGCAGAAAAATGGCTCATGTTGGAAACCATCGATAATGCTTGGAAGATGCACATGCTCAACCTTGATCATTTGCGTGAAGGCATTGGCCTGCGCAGCTGGGGACAAAAAAATCCACTCATCGAGTACAAAAAAGAAGCATTTGCCATGTTCCAGGAAATGATGGCCAATATTAGATTTGATATTGTGCATCATATTTTCCACATGAATATTGAGCGCTTTGACCAACATGCACTTGAACAACGTCGCCAACGAGAACTTGATCAACTTAATTTTACCGCCTCAACTGATACCACTGATGAAACAACGCGCAAACGAACTGAATCAAGTGCACCAACCGTGGGTAGAAATGATCCTTGTCCGTGTGGTTCTGGCAAGAAATATAAAAAATGTCATGGTGCAGAGTAAAAATTCTTTTCGTTAGAGGTCTCGTCACCTCTAACAACGGACGCCATGGCTGCTGCCCTGGACCCACTCATTTCGCTCGAACGGCGACCACTCGCCTGACGGCTGCGGGTTACCCATGCTCTGCACCAACCTTCATCAACAAGCTCCCGGCAAGATTTAAATCAAGGGAATTGGTACGCGACTCACTGGCAAGATGTTGCATGGTGTTCGCATGGCACCTGCGAGCTCAACCGGCTACATATATATCTAAATGCCGATCTAGCTTGTATGTGGGCATGATAGCACACAACAATATTGTGTAAAAAAAGAAATGTATCTCGGATTGATATTAGACACGCCACGCACATTTGTTTACGAAAGGGTGCGTAATCATGCGACCCCGAAGCGACTTGCCTGCGAAGCTTAGCGAAGTAGGCAGACGCGTGTGGCCACATTTCAAGCGTATACAGGGATTCCAAAGGGACAAAGTCCCTTGGCGTACATTGTTAAGGGTTACGAGACCCTTAACGAAAAAAAAGTATGAATATTTAAAGATAAGTTATGCGGCAAAGAACGAATTTAATATGTCCGCTGTTAGGATGACAAGATCCCTAACGAAAAAAATGATGGATTTTTGGATAAGGTCTAAAATATAAATTTCTTATCAAGGATTCCTAAGGGCAACGCTCTTAGGTGCCCCAAGGGTGGCAAGACCCTTTACCAAATTCTCAAACTCATAAGCATCGCGCAAAATCTTAGTCAAATCAGAATAGTGCGGTTGCCAGCCGAGCACATCGCGCGCTTTACGTGGGTCGGCAACCAAAATTGCAGGATCGCCCGCTCGTTTGCTTGCATAATTAATAGTCAACGAAGTACCGCAAACTTTTTCCACAGCGCCTATTAATTCTTTTACCGAAGCACCAGTTCCAGTTCCCAAATTAAAACATTCGCTTGGGTTGCCTGCTTGCAAGTAAGCGAGCGCCTTGACATGCGCATCTGCAATATCCAATACATGCAAATAATCACGAATACAGGTACCATCGGGCGTTGCATGATCAGTGCCGAAAATATTAAAAATGGTCTTATTGCGAGCCGCCCGCAGCAATAATGGAATAACATGACTTTCTGGATCATGATATTCGCCTAAGCCATGTTCAGGCAAGGCGCCCGCTGCATTAAAATAGCGCAAGGCAACATAGTGCAGATCATAGGCCGTTGCGTAATCTTGCAGGATCATTTCGATCATGAGCTTTGTTGTGCCATAGGGACTTATAGGGTTTTTTGGGTGATCTTCAGTGAGTGGTAATTTTTGTGGCGTGCCGTAGACTGCGCAACTTGAAGAGAAGATGATAGTTTTTACACCGTGTTCGAGCATGCTATTGAGCAATGTGAGTGTTTTCACCACGTTGTTGTCATAATAGGATGCTGGTTCTTTCACCGAGCGACCAACTTCGATGAATGCCGCAAAATGCATGACCGCTTCAACATGATATTTGGTAAAAATAGTATGCAACATCTCTTTGTCGCCAAAATCTGCATGTATGAGTGTTGCCCAAGTATGTGGCCAGGGTTGTTTATGGAGAAGCTTATCCAAGATAACGACATGATAGCCAAGTTGAGCGAGCTGATATGCGGTGTGGGAACCTATGTAGCCTGCACCGCCTACCACCAGAATAGTTTTCTGCATGTGTGTTCCTTCTTTTACAGACGCAGTAGTTACATATGACCATATAACTAACAAAGCAATGCCTACGTACTTGCTACATGCAATGCGTGTCATCATTCGAATTGAGGTAACCATGAAACTCCTTTTTCATGAGACTTTTGGTGTTACTGTAGCAAGAATCGATGGCAAAATAAATAAGCAGTCTCCATTGATACAATATTGTTCAATGGAGACTGCTATTTATTTTAATTATTTTCTGGCCGCTTCTTGAGCTTTTCGCAGAAGTTCTAAATGTAGTGCCTGCTCCTGCTCTCGAGTTAATTGTTGCTGTTGTTGCTGTGGCTGTTGTTGAATTTGTTGCTGGCCTTGTTGTGGTTGCTTCGGTGGCTGTTGTTGAATTTGCTGCAGGCCTTGCTGTGGCTGCTTTGGTTGTAGTGGCGATTGCAACGGTTGCTGCTGTTGTTGAATTGGCGGAATTTGCTTCTGAATTTGTGGGGGTTGCTGGCCTTGCTGTGGGGGTTGATTGCCTTGTTGCGGTTGTTGTTTCTGTTGTTGTATTGCAGCCTTTACTTTGTCTTGATTAAGAATTTCCTTCAGATCAGTGCTTGCGATTTCTGCAAGGTCGAATGCAGCAAGGTTATAGAATAGGAATGGAAACTCATTTTCTAATACCATTTTAGCATATTGCAAATATTCAGTTACATCTGTTTCAGGAGATGGCGGTGAGTTAATAGCAAATGCTGTATAAGCGAACGTGCGTGCATCGAGAAATGCTTTTGGTAGTTCTTTATTTGTATCAACTTGATATTTCTTTGATAGATAAGGAATCGAATCGGAATATCTTTCAAGTGCTTCTACGTCGATCATATTTTTTACCGCAACATCTTCTAAGGTTAAATCTGCGACCAGTTTTTTTGCTGCCTCTGTTGAACCATATTTTGTCCATGGCTCTGAAGTAGTAATAACTTGTTTGGCGCGTTTGAGATACAGCTCATTATCGAGCGGATTTGTTAAGGTAAAGTGATTTTTCTGGGCATATTGTTTAAGAAGTTCGAGGAATAACAGTTTGAGTTTAGCTTCTGCGAGAGATTGTTGAGGAATTTGTTTTTTAAGCTCAACATATTTTTGGCCTGTTAACATTGCTTGTGTTAATTTTGGGTTTTCCGAGTCCTTAAATGCACTTAACGTATAGTAAAGATAAGGATGTTCAGCAGCAAGTGTTCTGGATGCTTGATTTAAATAAAGAGCTATTTGATTTTTAGCATCCTTATCACTTACTTTACCGCTTACCATAAAAGGCACGTCGGTAATATATTTTTTGTAAAATGCATCACGAATTTTTTTAAATTCGGTTATATCTTGCGCCCAGGCATGCGTAGTGTTTACTGGAGTTCTTCCGGGATGTTCCTCTCCACCACCTATAAACGTCCAAGCCTCGCTTATAAGACCAGATTTCTCCTGAGTCACATTTTGTAGGATAGATCGCACATCGGCATCTTGCGGTGATAGTTTATCGATAATAGTAAAATTCCCTGTATCATCTTTATAAAAATCTTTTAAATATTGTTTCGCGCGTAGTAAATAATCTTCCATATCCGTTCTGGAAGTAAGGTTGAAGTTATTGGCTTCTGCGTATTTTTTTAATCTGCCAACTATGTCATCATGGGAATAAACAAGACCGACTGCGTTTTGAGCCGTTAGGGTTAAAATTAATAACATTCCTAAAATACGCATATTTTTATCCTTTTTTAGGTCTTTTATTATCATTTTTAAATATCTAGTCCTTCATAAGATATCATATAATTATTCTATTTGTAAATAGTTTGGTTAAAAAGGACAGGGCTGGATAATGCCTATAAAAGATGAAATTGTTTGATAAAAAAAATTAAACGAGAGGAAGATTTTAAAAATTAAGTGATTATTAATAATTCTTAAAAAAATGCTAAAAATAAGGATTTTCTCAATTACCGAGGTACAATCTCTTAAAAACTATTTACAAATGGAAAAAATTAATGATATATTCTAATTAGCATAGAATGTTATTTAAAAAAGAAAGGGTTTATATGAAAAACTTTATCAAGAAAAAGACGGCACTTGTGCTCTCGGCATGCGCTGCGCTTTTTTGTGGTCACATGATGGTGGCCATGACGGCTCATCAGTTTGCACTTAAGGAAGATGAGGCCAAGAGAGCATTAAAAGCTATGGAATCTGCTGCAAATCCTATATCGTTTGAAGAAGCAAAGGTACAAGCTCAGAACGCTATTGGTCAACTTTCATCAGTGCCGGCTCTTCAACAAAGTTTAAAAGATCAATTTGATAAGACAGTTTTAAAAGCAGGTACAGTACCCCCACCACCTCCGCCTCCTCAGCCAACACCACCTCAGTTTGCCATTAACACATTGTTAGACAAAGCTGCGCCACTTACTGCTTTTGAAACGAAAATTTTGGAAGACAAACTTGCAGAATTACAGGCTAGAAACCAGGATAAATCCTTACAAACTCGAATTATAGGTAAACTAAAGGGTGGGCCAGTTCCGCCACCTCCACCAGTGGATCCATTTGCTAAGGTTAGAGCACTTTTAGCAAAACCGCTTCTTACGAATGTTGAAAAAATTGCATTGGAACGTGAACTTGAAAATCCAAATCTTCCAGGTGATTTAAGAGCAAACATTCAAGCAAAATTGGTTCCACCACCACCTCCTCCTCCTCCAGTTAATCTTGACGTTAATACGTTGTTAACAAAAACTGCGCCACTTACTGCTTTTGAAACGAAGATTTTAGAAGACAAATATGAAGAATTAAAAACTAACAAGAAAGATCCAAGCACAGAAGCTCGAATTCTAGCTAAACTTACAGGAATCAAGGTTCCGCCACCTCCAGGACCATTCGCTAGCATTAATGCTCTACTGGCAAAAAAAGAACTTTCAACTGTTGAAAAGACTGCGCTAGAGCGTGAGCGCAATAATCCAAATGTTCCAGCAGATCTACAGGAAAAAATCAGACAAAAGCTTATTGGTTTGATTCAAAATACTTCTGGAAAATGGGAAAAATTGGAACAATAATCACTAGGAAAGTCTCTATATTCAGGCCAGAAGAAATTCTGGCCTGAGATTTTAAGATACAGTAAAAAATTCACGGACAGGAGTTTATCCTGTCCGTGATCATTAATTAAGGGTTTTCTCTTAGAAGCTAAAGCCGAATTTACCCCAGAATACCCAACGGTTAAGCACTTCATTGCCGCCGCCGAATTCGTATGACGCGCCAATGCCCGCGAACATTGGATAGCAATCGTTTTCGAAGCGATAGCCATAAGCACCATAGATGATATATGACAATACTGCTGGGTGTGCTGCGGATTCAAGATCAAGATCATCAACCGTGAGGACAGCATTCGTATAATTAGCAACGCTAAATGCAGCGTCATCAAGTGCGGTTAAGTTATTGTTGATGGTTCTGAATTTGTTAGTTCTACCACCGCCAAGGTCAGCTTTAACAGCTACGCCATCGTCAAATGGACATGCAAGTTGCACACATTCTGCATCGCGAGCGAAGAAGTTGAAGCCAAGTTCGATATCTTGACAGCCACTTTCAGCACCGAGAGCAACATTGCCCGTAAATTGGAAGCGCGGTTTAACGTTAAGAGGCTTAGTGAAGATATTAATGCCCGGCGTTGATAGCGTTACTGCGGTTAATGCATTAGCTGGGCCACCTGCTGCTGCAATATTTGCAGCTTGTTGAGCTTGGGCAAGGTTGGCATAAACTTCAAGGTAGCGGCTCCATGGACGATATTTCAAGTCAAAGGAACGAATTTCGGTATTGCAGAAAAGATATTTGCAGAGCGTGTCTACATATCCATATACTTTCCAGCAATCAACTTCCCAGATATCAAAGTATGCTGAGTGACCGGTCATGAAACCCCAGTGTCTATTGTTACCAACGATCGGTTCAAATACATTATGAGCTCGTGGTCGATTACCCGTTGGTATTAATACACCAATGAAAGATTCAACGCCGCAACAATCTCCGGTAAGCCATTCATAACCAAGTTTTAGCTCGATATCTGCAAGTCCAACCTGAGTATGGCATGCGCACGGATTAATTCTGCCAAATTGCCATTCCGGTTGAGCAAATGCGTCAACCATCGAACCAACAAGAACCTGATCGCCCAAACCAGCAATGTTTGCAGGTCCGCCGCCATCGGTGACAATTTGTTCAAGAACCGCTACTCGATTTGAAACCCAGGTGAGTGGCGATGAAATCTCGATCCACCATGGGGTTTCACAGTCCAAGTATTGACTGATATTGTGACGGTACGTTACACCGATACCAGCTTCAGAGTTTCGCATGCATAAGCTAATATTACTTTCAAATCCTGTGCCACCGATGGTAGTTCCACCAACCGTTGTTATGTTAAAGTTTTGTGAAACGAGATCTTGCACTGAATTATTTCTTGCTTCTTTAACATTCAATACACATTTGCAGAATGGTGAAAAATAGCGAGATAATTTGTCATTGTTGGTGGACCGGCTACCAAATACCGTTAATTCTAAATTTCCGCCGCGACCGTTTTCGATAAGATCTGGCATATGGAACAAACTTACGCGCTCAGGTGATGCTGTTTGATAAAGCGGGCGCACGCTGAAAAAGCTATGGCTGGTAACTTTACAATCGCAAGCATTGCATCCATTATTATTATTATTATTGCCACAATCAGCTTGCAGTAGTGGTGTAATGCTTGCAAGTAGCAGCAGTACCCCCAAAGATTTATTCATACTGCCTCTCCTTTAGTATGATTGGTTTAATACTTTTAACAAAGTTATTCTCATAACTAACAAATTGTATTTTAGCAATGCAATATTTTTGTTATAAAAATTTTTAGGTTTTTACTCCTTATATATATTTTTTGCATAATAGAGAGGGTTGTGTACAATGAGCTAATAGCATTAAACCTGATGTTTGCAAGGGATTTTTATGATAAAACGTGTAAAAGGCACGCAAGATTTTTTAGATCTAACCTTATTTAATTTTATTATCGAAAAAATTTCTCATCATTTGGCTTTGTACCGTTTCTCGCAAATTGCTACGCCAATCATTGAGCATACGGAGTTGTTTACCCGTTCACTTGGCACCGCGACTGATGTTGTTTCTAAAGAAATGTTTTTAATTGAACATCGAGGGGATGGCCAACATGAAGATCAAGAAATCGAACATATCTGTTTACGACCAGAAAATACGGCTCCCATTGTGCGTGCCTTTATCGAGAATGGCATCCAAACAATTCCCTGGAAGGTATTTGCCTGGGGGCCAATGTTTAGGTATGAGCGTCCGCAAAAGGGTCGCTATCGTCAATTCAATCAGATAAGCATGGAAATTATTGGTGCTGCTTCAATCGCAGAAGATGCACAATTTATTATGATGCTCGATCGCTTTTTCCATGAAACATTGCAGATGAATAATTATGCCATTTTGCTCAATTTCTTAGGATGTCCACAAGATCGAGTGAAATTTAAGGAAAAGCTTCGCGCATTTTTAGATAAGTTGGGTACGGCAGTTTGTGCAAACTGCATGGAACGCAAAGACAAAAATATTATGCGCATTTTTGACTGCAAAATATCAACATGCCAGGAATTGTACCAGAATGCCCCGCATATTGCTGACAATTTGTGCCCAACTTGTGAACAAGAGTGGAATGCCGTGCAGTTGCAGCTACAAATGCTGTCAGTATCTTATGTCTACAAACCAACGCTGGTTCGAGGTCTTGATTATTACAGCAAAACAGTGTTTGAGTTTGCCAGCAATCAACTCGGCGCACAAAATGCTTTTTGTGCTGGTGGCCGCTATGATGGGCTGGTGAAAGAGCTTGGTGGAGCTGAAGATCAGCCATCTCTTGGTGCGGCGATCGGCATTGAACGCTTGATGCTTATTTTGGAAAATTATATATCTCGCTTAGCATTACCCCAAAAGCAGGCGCTTCAAGTGGTGGTGCCCATGGGAACCGCTGAACAATCCCTTGCTTTAATTCTCGCTGACGTCATGCGCGCATCTGGGTTATGTGTTGAAGTGTTGCTGGAAGGAGATTCTATGAAAAGCATGATGCGCAAAGCCAACAAACTTGGTGCTGCGCACTGTTTAATACTCGGATCTGATGAGCTTGCTAGCAAAACCGTAACCGTTAAAAATATGGTGACGGGAGAAGAAAAGCGCATGCCCCAAGTTGAGGTGGTTGGTTTTTTGTCCGCCTTCGCTAAAGTGACTTAGAGTTAACGTGATGATTTCTTTGTTTTAAGTTCAACCTTTGGTTTTTTGGCAAATTTCTCAAATTTTTTCATAAGAGCTTCAAAATCTTCTATGTTCAGATAAACATCAGTTGGTTTATTTTTGCTATCATAAAGATATTGCGGCTCGATATATTTTTTACTTTTCATAAATTTCCCTTCTGTGACCTACTTTGATAACAAGTATGGTGATGATTTCGTGATGAATTTCATAGATTATACGATAATCTCCTGACTTGAGCCGATATTGTGGCGGATTAGATGACCCTTTCATTTTCTTAATATTTAGATTTTCAGTACCGCTAACTAACGCAATCAATTTTTTTTGTATCTTTTGCGCAGTTTGATCATCAAGTTTAAGAAGAGTTTTTTCGGCAGATGGCGTGAATTTGATTTTGTAATTTTTGATATTTGACCGAAACGTCATTTTTTTCTTTTCTCTCTCTCGGCCATGATAGCTTCGAGCGAACGCGCTTTTTGAGGTTTTTTTTCTATATCCTTTATTTCTTCAAGATCATAAAGCTCTTCGAGTTGTTCAATGATTTTTTCAAACTCTTTGGCTTTTATGAGAACGCCCCGCTTATTGCCTGCTTCATCGTATAAATAGCGAGGATTGAATTGTGGTATTAAGCTTTTCATTATTATTTTTGACCTCTTCTAAAATTCACCAATAAGTATGGTATACTAAAATAATTATAAAACGCTAGTTAAAAGCAAAATTATTGAGTATTAAGGTTTTTTTATGTTCAAAAAAATAGCCGTTATCGGTAATGCAGGTTCAGGCAAAACAACTTTGGCAAAAAAATTAGCGGCATTGTTACATGTACCGCTATATCATTTAGATCAATATTTTTTTTCTCCTAGCTGGCAGGAAGTGCCAAAAGAAGAATTCAAGGCAAAACATGATGAGTTGTGCAATTTAGATGTGTGGGTTCTAGAAGGCTGCAGCATGAAGACAGTGCCAGACCGTCTTGCAAAAGCGGACATGATTATTTATCTTAAAACTCCTCGCTGGCGATGCATGTTTAATATTTTACGCAGAGCCGTGTGCAATCATGGTCGTGTAAGAGAATGTAGCCCTGCTGGATGTCCAGAGAACATGTTTAATAGAAAATTCCTAAAACTTCTGCGCTATGTATGGAATTTTAATAAACGCTTTGATGCTGGCATTCAAGAACAATTAAATCTCTACAAAGACGAAAAGCCAGTATATTACCTTTATTCATATGAACAAATCGATGATTTCTTGAACACGATAACTAAAGAATTCTGATAAATTTGCCTTTCAGCTTCCCCATTTTACAAAATAAATCCTACGTTTAGACTGAATTATATCTACGGTTAAATTTCAGAATTCAGGAAGTTTATGAAAAAATTACTATTTTCAGTCATTATTCTATTTTTTTCTCCTTGTAGCTATGCTTCAGGAGCAACCACGGGCGGAGTTCTTAAAGATGCCTCGTTAGCCTATGGCATTATGACAGGGACAACGGTGATTCATGAGATGGCCCATGCATTAACGGTAAAACTACTTTATGGGGTTAATAGTGACACCTATATCGGCTTTTCCAGACCCGATTTTCCACGCAAGATACCTGGTAAAATGACACTCAATTTTGTTGGTTTTCATCCCGCTGGGGCAGAATTTTACCCTGCATGGAAAAAAGATACCAAACGAACTCCCTTCAAAGATCTTCTTGTTGCAATAAGTGGGCCAATTATTGGGGTACTTGCAAATTATCTTATCTTAAAAGGTCTTATGAAATCAGACGATGCTCATAAATATCTCTTATCAAAAATCATGTGTCTAGGCGGGATTATTGGTCATGGTGCACAATTTTATCCTTACGCATGCCCAATTGTTGAAACACCGAGCGATGGAATCCGTGCTTATAAGGCCTTGCTAGGATTGCTCGGTATCAATAAACCCTATCAACCTGCTATTTAACAAATTAAACAATCCCAAAAACTTTTACTAAATGATCTTTCCAAAAGGAAAAGAAAAACACTGTATGGTAGGGTTTAGGGATTAGCTTTTCATACGATCAAATACGGTTTTCATAGCAGTGTAATAGTGATAACACATCTCGCTGACTTCTTCAGCAATAAATTCATTGTAACAGTGAGATGTTCTGTTTCTGTCTTCCACAATATCTATGAATATCGGATATTCTTCAGGAGTAATAATTTTTGCATCAAGTGCATATTTATAAACACCCTTTGGTGTTGTTGGAACATCAAGACCGTGTTGTTTTTCTAAATATTCTTTCAACAGTTTCCAGATGCTATCAGCACAATATTCGAACCTCTTTATTACAGAATCACGAAATGCTTTGTAATACTTATTATCTTCAGATGTATCCGATAGAATCTTGAGTGAGTCATGTAACGTGATTAGTTCTTGTTCAAATATAGACTGTTTTGTTATTGGGGTACCCATTTAATCCCTTCCTTCAAAATTATCGAGCGCAAGCGTTCATCGATACCATACAAATCTACAACATCAAATTTATAAGGAATATTAGATGCATTAAGCATGTCGCGGATTTCTCCGACACTGGCAATTTTCATTTTTTCACCGATGTCTACAGCAATATCAATATCAGAGCGATCATGATAAGAGCCTTTTGCTCGAGAGCCGAACAGATATACCGTTGCATTAGGAGCAAGGGCAAGCACTACTCCAAAAATTTTACGCCATGTTTCTTTATCAAGACCAGTATCAGCCATATTTTTCATAAAGCTATTTCCTCATTAAACAATCCCAAAAACTTTTACTAAATGATCTTTCCAAAAATAAAAGAAAAACACGGCAAACAAAATGCCGTCAAAGCGGTCTAAAAAACCACCATGCCCTGGCAAAAGATTGCCTGAGTCTTTGATGTGGGCACGTCTTTTGAGCCACGATTCGAACAAATCTCCTGACAAGGACAAAATGCACAGCGTAAGCGAAAACCAGAGAATAAATGGCAGTTTTTTGGCGATTCCTTGTTCCCATAACATTAATTTAAATCCTACGATGGCAAAAATATAGCCGCCAAAAAACCCTTCCCATGATTTTCCCGGACTGATATGTGGGGCAATTTTATGCTTACCAATTAAACTGCCCACAATATAACTTCCGGTGTCAAAACTAAATACCAGAATAAATAAGAAGAAAAGAAGTTCGCGGTACACAGGATCTTGATTCATGATGATGAGTAAGGTAAAAGGCAGAATGGGATAAATTGGCATGAGAAGCCAAAAAAGTGGTTTGCCAATGTTAAATAGTCGTTTCCATTCAAACACAATAATTTGCAATAAAATTAACAATAACATGGTTGAAAAATAAATAGGCGGCAGTGCTGCGAAAGCAAACCAGAATAGAGCTCCTAAAATGACGCCGGTAATAAATCGAGAAATGACATTGCGCACACATAATCCTTATATTGTCGGTCATCCTGAGTAGCTGCAAAGCAGCATATCGAAGGATGGTTCGATACAATTTGCTCGAAAATCTCGCAAATTACTCACCATGACCGGGGTTTTTCTAGTGTATCAGGAAATTTCTGTGAGGGTCTAGAATCCGCCTTCACGAAAGGCGTCAGACAGATAGGTAAGGCTTTGTTTGCCCGTAGCATTAGGTTCTACTAGTGCGACATCAAACCGATAAGAAACATCTTCGAAATCATGGGTAGCCATAAATTGTTTAGCCGCTTTGATAATCTTGCTTTGTTTGCTATGGGTAATCACTGAGCTTAAGTCAAAATACTGAAATGAACGCATTTTAACTTCGACAAAAACAATCAAATCTTTTTTTCTGGCAATAACATCAATTTCGCCAAGGCGTGTTCGAAAATTACTGGTGATTATAGTAAATCCATCTTGGCGCAAGACCTGCCTGGCAAGTTCTTCGCCTTGTTTGCCACAATCGATACGTTGTTGAGAGTTCATAGATCAAAAAACATTTGCGAAATTGCGATTACCATTTTTAGCGATGGTGAGTGATGGTTTTTCTGGTTTTGTTATGCGAGATTTTGTTTTTGCAGGGATCTCAAAATCGGGGAAATTTTGAGCAAGTTCGGTTGCTTTTTGTTCAGCTGCTTTCTTGTCACCTTGCCATGTTGCAAATTCTACCTCAGCTAATAAAAGGCGAGGTTTGAGGTTAGGGATTTTGCCGGTGAACTCTTTTTCGATGTTGGCAATCCGCACTTTGGCTGCTTCATTGCGAAATTGGCTTGCATAAAATCGGGCAACTTTTAACTCACTATTAAAAAGATGCTCCTCGCAGGTGGTAAGAATTTTTTTGACTTCGCCCGAATATTCTTTAAAGCGTGTGGACTTGGCAAGAAAGAGCTCCGATTGTTTTATGGTCTCTTTGGTTTTTGTTTGGTCGCGGTCAATTTCTAACATCCCATAAAAACCGCACAGAATTGATTTGTATGCAGCATATTCCGCATATTCATTGCCCGGGTAAAGACGTGCAAATTCTTCGTATAACAGTTGTGACTTTTCCAGGGTGCCAAGATCAAAATATATATCGGCAAGTTCAAGCATAAGCTCTGAAATTTCTTCTACCGTATTCACAAGGCCGATCATTTTCTGGAGGTATTTAATCGCAATTTCTTTGGATCCAGAAGCAATGAGCTCATTCTTGCGTTTTTTAAGATCTTCAAAGCTCAATTTGCTGAGCATTTTTTTACTAAGTTCTTCTTCGCTCTGCGGTTTGCCTGGTATTGGAGAGCGCGGCGTTGCGGGTGGAGCTAAAAGCGCGTTATATATAAGCGAGCATACAACGAGCACTATTATTTTTTGATACCATTGATTCATGAACATCCTTACGTAATAGTAAAAACGTACCACATATGTTGCAAGCAGGCAAGATCGTAGATTCCCAAATAGTGCTAATTTCCAAGCCTTATTACCCTAATCTGTTGCTATTTTGCATGTTGTACGCGATACTTGATTTTTGAAGAAGGTTCAAAAAAAATGTCCGACTTTGCTAAGCCGCTTTCGTTAAAAATTCAGTGTGATTTTAAGCTACGTCGTGACTATCACGCCTTAGCTCGCCGACGCCTGAAAGGCTAAGGCGTAGCAGCGGCGGATGGAGTTTTGGGGAATTGATTCATGATAAAAAAGCCATTTGCTCAAGTACTGCGGGATGCAGGATTACTTGCAGAAAATCAGATGCAAGAATGTCTGCAAGAAAGCGTCAAAACGAATACTACCTTTGAACAATGTCTTCTTTCTAAGAAATTTATTGCGCCTGAGGTTCTCGCCCAGCAACTTGCAACCTATGTAGGCGTTCCTTATCTAGAAACCATTAGTGAACGAATTGTTGATGTTAATCTGCTGGGCAAAGTTCCCCTACGCTTCTTGCGTGAAAATGTTGTTATGCCTCTGGTTATCGAAGGCCATACCATTGTAGCGACCGTGAATCCATTGCAATTTCAACCCATTGATGAACTCAACTTGCTTTTGGGTGGCGGGCTCGGCATTGCCGTGTCTACTGAAAAAGTAATTATGGATTCCATCAATAGGTATTATCCGCTTGAAGGCACCAAGCAGATGATAGAAGAACTTGCTGAGGAAAAAGGAGCTGAAGAAAGCGTTGCTTTTGAAGCTATAGAAGAAAAAGATATTCTTTCCATGGCGACTGAAGCGCCAATTATAAAACTCGTAAATCACATTTTGTTCCAAGCTGCCAAACGCGGAGCATCTGATATTCACATCGAGCCATTCGAAAAAGAAGTTATTGTGCGCTACCGCATTGATGGTGTTCTTTATAATGTAATGAGTCCGCCAAAACGGGTACAGGGAGCTCTGACATCGCGTATTAAAATTATGGCTGGACTCAATATTGCAGAAAAACGTGTACCGCAAGATGGCAGAATTGAAATCAAAATTGCTGATAAATCGATCGATATTCGTGTGTCGGTGTTGCCCGTAGTGTGGGGGGAACGTATTGTTATGCGTTTACTTGATAAATCTCGCAGCTTTGCAAAAATCGAAGATATTGGCATGAGCGAGCGTGATTTGCGTGTGGTGCAAGAGACCATTGCTCGACCAAATGGCATTTTCTATATCACCGGTCCTACCGGTTCTGGTAAAACGACAACATTGTATTCGATTTTATTTGAACTTAACAAACCTGATGTAAATATCATTACGGTGGAAGATCCCGTCGAGTATCAAATGCCGGGCATTGGACAGGTTGCGGTACGAGAAAAAGTGGGCATGACGTTTGCAGCAGCACTGCGTTCCATTTTGCGTCAAGACCCAGATATTGTGATGATTGGTGAAACGCGCGACCAAGAAACGGCACAGATTGCCATCCAGGCAGCGCTTACGGGTCACTTAGTGCTGAGTACCTTGCATACTAATAGCGCACCAGCTTCCGTTACGCGGTTGGTTGACATGGGACTGGAACCATTCTTAATAGCATCATCCGTAGTTTCCATTTGCGCACAACGCTTGGTGCGCAAATTATGTCCAAAATGTAAGCAGGCATACAAACCGTCAGCCGAACTTATAAAAAATATTGGGCTCACGCCGCAGGAAGCTGCAAAAATCACCTTCTACAAACCAGTCGGCTGCGATGAATGTACCAATACTGGCTATCGAGGGCGACTTGCGATATTTGAAATCATGGAGATGACCGCAGAAATAGCGCGGCTTACCATGATGCGTGCAGATACGGGACAAATTCGTCGACAAGCGATACTCGATGGAATGACATTACTGTTACAAGACGGTATACGCAAAATCCGCCAAGGGCTCACGACGATTGAAGAAGTGTTATCTGCAGCTGCGGTTGAGCAGGAGATAGTGGAGTAATAAATATAAGGACTTATGGTTCGACTATGCTCACCACGAACGGAATTATTAGTTTACTGCATATGCAAACAACCGAAAAATTTCAAGAGCTACCGGTTAATTAATGATAATAAGCTGCTGTGCATGATATAATAGTTAGCTGATGTAAAAACATATAGTTAATGAAAAATATAAAAACCCGTTCGTGGTGAACATAGTCGAACCATAATTCCGAATAATAAAACCTGGAATATATGAAGTTTTCAATCCCAGCATTTACCCTCATCGAATGCATGATTGTTACAGCACTCGTAGCAGTGCTCACCATGATTACCGCAAGCAGTTTTTCCTTCATGCGTGCATGGTTAGTTCGTGCAGATATCGACACCTTAGCAACCGTGTGCCGCTATGCTCAGCAATCGGCGCTCATGCTTGGTCAACAACAAGAAATTATCTTAGACCCGGTGCAGCGGTGTTATCATTTTAATGATCATACCTACTATTTATCGCCTGGAGTTTTTTTTGGCACGGTGCCTCATGTTAAAGGTCCACCTGCAAGTCCGGGGACTACATTAAGCAAGCCGATTACATTTGTAAATAATCGCATCCTTTGTTACGAGCATGGTGTTATCAGTTCTGGTGCAGTATACTTAACTGACACGAGCAGGTCTGTGTTATATGCATTAAGTAATGCAGTATCCCACTCATCATTTTTACGAAAATATACGTATCACGGTACGTGGTTGCCCCTCACATAACATAGGTGATCCATGATTAGGCAGATTTTAATCAGCGTTTGCATAGGGCTCCTTGCAACGTTGTGGTATCTGCAGCATGATCCGTGGACGCAAGAGCGCATTGGCAGTGCTGTTTTGCAGAGTATGGGCAAAGCCTTTGAAGGAACTGTGACTGGCCGTGTGCGTTCTCTTAATCTTTTTCAACCATCTATCGAATTTGAAAATGCGTATGCAAGTTCACAAGGCACGCAGTGGAGCTGGAGCGCTGAACGCTTTGTTATCGCGTGTTCATGGCTTGATATAATTTTTAAACGAGTTGCACATTTACATATCGAAATTCATCACGGTCGTGGCAATTCATCGTGGCATGACACCTCACTTGGCTTATCAGATTTTGTTGAAGCATTACGCACTAGCTTTAATAACAAAGTTCCTATTCTTTTACGATCATTGCTCATTGAACATGGTCAGATATGTCTATGCGATGTAGAAAAAAAACGTAAAGTCTGTTTGTCCGCTTCTACTGAATTAAAAAGAAATGACACAGCATTGAAGGCGACAATTAATTTACAAGATATTGCACTAATCTGTGATGGACACTACTATGCGCAACAAGGCGATAGCAAAATCTTGTTACACACAACATCTGCTACAGCTGATCAAACTAAGTTGCATTATTCAATAGAGGGCTCTTGTTTAGTGCATACGCCGACTCCTGTGCTCTATGTAATAAAAGGGAATTTTGATGAGCAAGGCACTATTGTTATGCGAAGTGTTGATGATCAATGTGTAGTAGCCGTTGATCAATTCTCATATCATGATGGGCGAGCATCGTGTGATGTTGCGGCGCATGTGCCGCTAGCAACGTTAGGATATTTCGCTAACAATGAAACGTTACAACAGCTTGGTGGTGAGGCAAAGCTGCAGGCTTATTGTACAAAATCTGCAACTGATTATGCATTAAGCACAACACTGACTATTTCTGATCTTATCATGCACAATTATCTGATTGCAGATAGTCTTGTGGTAACCTCAGAAATTAAATCTGATGAAGCATCGGGAACCGTTTCCATGACACGGTCCCACACTCCATTCTTTGCGGGTACATGGTATGCTACCTTGCCGGAACTCCAAGTACATCTGGATCTGCACAATTCCTCATCTATTTCTTCGCTAAGTGGCGATGCCTGGCACTTGTTGCCCAATAATGCGCAAGTGATTATTGATGCATGCCCACGAGACGTGATACTGACGTATAGCGCAATTCTTAAAAATGGTTCCGATGACCGGATAGCACACCTATCTGGAATTGGCGCATGCGCCAACAATAACATCGTATTGGACGGCACCTATGAAAATGTGCGGTATTATGCAGTTGGCAAGTATGCTCCGCATCCCCATATAACCTCGTGCTCAGTCAAAGACGTGCATCACAATTATTTTGGTTTGATAAGCTCATTGCATGAACCAAATAAATTTCATGCAACAATTGATGGAGCATTTATGCGATGGTTGTTGAATCTTAGTGGAACCACAATGATGCAAATTGATGGTGACGCTGAGCTTGATGTACTGCTGAGAGAAAAAATTATATATGGTGCGTTGAATATGTCGCATGCGGCACTTCGTATGCCTCACGTACACAATGTTATACAAGGTCTATTTGCACGGTTTGCTATTGACGTACAGCGCAAGAATGTCGAGTTTCGCGATATCAAAGGACTATTTCACCGTGGATCATTAACATGTGATCGAGCGACGTTATTATTTAATGATGACTTGACGTTGCATTTTGTGCACATTCCTGTGTTGCTCAACAACTGTTTTATTAACTGGACGCGGGATTTTTTTGCTGTAATTTCGGGATCTTTATTATATACGCAACGCGGGCAAGAGCAACCATATCTCAAGGGTGAGTTGCTTATTGACAGAGCACAATTGAAATATAACATATTTTCTTCGCAATTATCGCGGGACATGTTTAGTACCACACGTTCATTATTCAATAATGAGCACTATGATATGTTGTGGGATGTCAATTTGAAGACCAAAGATCCGGTGCGGATAAAAACTAATTTTTTAGAAACGCATGCAAAATTATCGGTACATCTTGATGGATCAGTGTGTCATCCTCGCGTGACTGGCAATATCGATTTTCTTTCGGGTGAATTTAATTTTCCTTATAAACCATTACACATTACCAAAGGAACCCTACAATTTACTCATCAGACTGATGATCCAATTATCCAGGTTCTTGCAAAAAATCGCATCAAACAATATCAAGTTAACCTACACATTTCGGGCACGCTGCAACATCCCCATGTAGTGCTTGAAGCTTCTCCAACACTTACCGAAGAGCAAATAATTGGGCTACTACTTGCAGGCTCAGAATCTGATTCATTAAGTTTGGTGATACCAGCGTTGCTTGCCAACAATTTAAAAAATCTTATTTTTAGTTCTGACCAATCATTTTCACTCATGGATCGCTATGTGCAGCGATTGTTGAAACCGCTGCGGTACATTCATGTGGTGCCAAGTTATAATGATCAAACAGCACGTGGCGATGTACGTGGCGGGCTAGAAGTAGAAATTACCGATCAATTACGAGCTTATTTGCAGAAGAATTTTACGTTAACCGAAGACACGCGCTTTGAAGTTGACTATCTATTGTCCGATGATATCAGACTAAAAGCAGTTCGCGATGAGCATGGTGATACGAGCGCTGAAATGGAAGTGCGTTGGAAGTTTTAGAATGTTGCGTGCACCAATGAAAATTGAGTAGATTACATCACACTCACATGAGGTGATAAAAAAGGAGTATAATGAAAATCCATAAAGCATGTCCTTTCTGGTTATTGTTGACAATCGTAGTGTCACCAACGTTTCCCATCACCTTGCCCTCAGCTTATGGTAAAACACATTTTATTGTTGGTATATCAGAAGAAGAATTACTCGAAGATCAATATTCAGATAATTGTACAGCTGAATGTAGAAGTAATTCCAGTGCTAGCGTTCAGCCACAAGAATTGCCTTCTGCGCCAATTGTCATCACATTAGCAGAACTTGATGTAGACAAGATCAATGTATTTTTTCCTCCCGATGATGATGTGCATAAGTTGTTATTAGAATTACTATCGCATGAAAAAACAGCTATTTCCATGGCAGCATATATGCTTACCGATAGGACTATTGCACAAGCTTTAGTAGATGCTCGCGATCGAGGGGTGCGTGTAGAAATAATTACCGACAGTGGTTGTCTAAAAAGTGAAGTAGGACAAATTCAGTGGCTCCAAAAACAAGGCATTTCCATTCATGTATATTTTGGATGGAATAGGGCGACTATGTCGAACATTATGCACGATAAATTCATTGTTTTTGCAAAGAATAAAGATAACAAAAAAGTGGTGTGGACCGGTTCATTTAATTTTACCCAATCAGCTAGGAAAAATAACCAAGAAAATGTGGTGATCTTTGGCGATGCTTATGCTACTGAGCGTTTTACGCATCAATTTGAACTAATTAAAAGTCGGTGTTTGCAAATAGCAAAACCCACATTGGCACGATCGCCAAAAACGGTTACGCGGATACATGTAGTGAAAAATACAAGACGAGCGAAATCGAAAGCAAAACTTAAAACAGTTACATAAGCTTTTGATGTCTTTAAGAGCTAAGAATTGCTGTTGCGCATAAGAAGATGAGTCGCTTCATTACTACAATTCCTTCTTAGCTCGAGTTCAGACTAGTAATATTATAAAAAAAAACAAGCAAAATTTAACGAGTGATTTTTTTGGCTTGTTCAAGCAGATTTTTGATGTCGTTTGGCAATTCACTTTTGAACTCATAGAATTGATCACCAAAACTAAATGCTAAGGCATGCGCATGAAGCGCCTGACGGTTGATGAGTGCCGACGCTGATCCATATAACTTATCGCCAACTATGTGATGACCAAGATGAGCAAGATGCACCCTAATTTGATGCGTGCGGCCTGTGCGAGGTTTGACTTCCACTAATGAATGCTGTGAAAAATAGTCAACCACGCGATACGCAGAATGTGCTTGACGAATGGTGCCCAAGCTCCGAGTTGATGTAGTTTGCGTGACTGCCATCATTTTTTTGCGATTATGCGGATGGCGTGCAATTGCCGCATCGACCTCACCAGTACTTTGTGGATGTCCTTGAACTACGGCAAGATAGGTCTTTGTAATGGTGCGCTCATTAAATTGTCGAGCAAAATAGGCATGTGCATACTTGGTGCGTGCAATGATCATGATGCCACTCGTGTCTTTATCAAGTCTATGCACAATACCTGGTCGGTCGTTGTAGCCAACTGTGGCGATAGTCTCATAATGATGGAGCAGCCAATCGACCAGTGAGATTTCGGTACTTTGTGTTGCTGGCCTATGCACATTAAGACCCGCGGGCTTTTCGATAATTAAAAAATGTTCGTGTTCAAAGAGCACCTTAACCTCGAGTGGTGTATGTATGGGATGATAGGTTTTTTTGGGCTCTCCTGGAAAAAATACCGATACAACATCATTATTTTTGAGCGAGACTCCCTGTTTTGCCACCATACGTCCATTAACACTGACATGCTCGGATTCTATTATTTTTTGAAAAAAACTGCGTGAGTACGCAGGGAATCGTCCGGTTATGAACATATCAAGGCGCGAGCCCTGTTCTTGTTCGGTAACCTGTAGCAGGTGAGTAGAATTTGGTTGGACTAACTGAATAGACTCCATATGATACCTTAGCGTTTTTTTAATACTATTTTTTATTTT
>Ga0207124_1025_pt1 | contig 26326 bp, 28 predicted proteins | sample Alteio_BWMinHeat_37_FD_153506 | JGI IMG/M metagenome (GOLD analysis project Ga0207124, IMG submission 153506) | Enriched cells from forest soil in Barre Woods Harvard Forest LTER site, Petersham, Massachusetts, United States -... | ecosystem: Environmental > Terrestrial > Soil > Temperate forest >... | reverse complement strand
CATCACCAAAACTAATTGCTTGCGAGGAATTAGTTGCCTGGCTGACAATCGGACAAACGCCATCAACTTGTACGGTGCCTTTAGTCAACTGCAAACCAGTAACGGTGGAAAACAACGTTGTCGTATTAAATGATAAAATTGAGGTCGCATCGGTCATTATAATCAAATTCCTTGATGCTGTCGGTGGTGCATAACTAAAGGTCATGCCCACATCAAAATACCAGCTTGCTTGCGAAGCTATCGTAGCTTTACCGGAACTTTGATAAGCAAAAACCGTACTTCCAGTCATTTCGAGTGAATTAAGAATAACTATATTTCCCTGCGAAAAACTGTAGGTGGCATCGAGAATAATCGTCATATTACTAAATGAGAATGTTCCTGTTGAATCAGCACAAAACATGTTGCCAGTATTCATGTTTGATAAAATACCATTCTTAATAAGTAAACTTCCGCCAGTTCCTACAACTACTGCTCCATTTAAGCAATTGACTGTTTTGTTATTGCAATCTAAGGTGCATTGCCCATTAAAGGTCAAATTACCGGTAAGTGCCACATCAGAACCGCATACAACATCAGTCGTATTAAAATTCATGGCAGGAATAGAAAAGGTGCCATTTTTAGGAGGGAGCTGTATGTTAAAGCCGCTACTTGTCGAGATTGACGAAAATCCATTAATAAGTCCGCCGTTTACAATAGTTGCCGTGCTGGTGAATGCAATGTCTTGATTTAAAAATAACGCTCCACCATTAAATGTGGTAGACCCACCTATAGGGAAAAAAGCATCGAAGGTACAATTGGTAGCAGCATTTGTTAACGTAAAGCCAGATTGAAAAGCAGAAAATCCAAGCATGGTATTACTTGCCCCAACAAAAGTCACGGGCCCTGAACGTAAAACTGCGGTATTGGAACCAACCGTGATGGCTTGCAGAGACGTAAAGCCAAAACAAGAAAGTGCTACAGCTGTAAGATTCAGTTGTTTCATATAATTTAAGTCTTTAATTTTTTGCATACATAATCCTAATTCCATTCGTGGTGAGCCTGTCGAACCATACGAACACAATTGATTGATGGCATATATAGCAATTCAATTTTGCCATTAATTGATACCCTTCATTTTTTCTTTCCAATTTCTCATCACACGCATTAACCGTTCGTTATGGTTCGACAAGCTCACCACGAACGGAATTATTAATACTTACAAGTTGCGTACTCCATTATTAGTCTTACCACCCTTTTACTTAAGCGCTGCATAACTCAACGTACCTAACGTAAATACCGAACCATTTATTTGAGCTGCCGCCGCCTGTGCAAGAATATTGTTGCCAAAAAATTCAATAACGCCATTACCTAAATTAATTGTTTCAAATAGATTTAATACCGTGCCTGATTGCATAGACAAACGAGAATTTGCGCTATGCATAATCCACGAAGATGCATTCAGATTTTTATAATCAAGTGCTCCTTGGGTGACAAAAAGCTTAGTCGCGTCTGCAATTTCAAGTATCATATCTTGCCCTGGTTGACCGGTACCTATAGTAATTCCAGTAGATAATGTTGGTCCTTCGCAAGCTACAGAGGAATCATGTTTTACTGATAAGCTTCCGTCACTAAGATTAAGTCCACCCATAGTGGCATGTAGTGTTGCACCATTTAATGCAAGAATTGCAGTACTATCGGCAAATGTTAATAATGTTGGCGAATTGTTAGTAGGGTCATAACTAAAGGTTAAGCCGTTATCAAGACTCAATGTTGCATGGGACGCTATCGTACTTACATTAGTGCTCTGATATGCAAAGTTATAATTAGTCCCTTTCATCGTAACATAATCTTTAATCAGAATAGAACCCTGTGAGAATACATAGTTATTGCTTTGAATCCAGGTCACATTATCAAGTATCAAGACGCTGCCATTGCCCAAACAACTGATGTTTGTATTGTTCACACCAAGAAGTTGTACATCTTTTAAGGTGAGGGTTGCATTGTTGGCAATAACAATTTTGCCTTCAGTTAGATCAATTGTATTGCCTTGACCGTTAATAATGACTGAACCATTTATTGTCCAGGTACCATCAAGATCAAGAAGTGCATATAATGCTATAGTGCCATTATTACCGGTCCAAGATACACTGCTTGTCCAGGTCATATCAACAGGACCAAAATCTATTTGATTGTATGATAAATTAACTGCTCCCGAACCGGTGAGCGCAACAGAACTGCCAAGTGCCATTTCGCTCGCAATCAGCAAGGTGCCATTATTCATATTAATATTTTGTAAAAAGAAGCCATTGAGATTACACGTCAGTTGGGTGTTGCTATCTTGCAAGGTTACTGGCATACCAATATTGCCAGATCCAAGTATTGAATTACCCGTACCACTTACCACCAATGGTACTGGTAGTGTTCCTTTTGTCATATAGAGGGGGTCATTGCCGGTTAAGAAAAAGACACTGAACGATGATTGTGATCCACTAAAATCAAAGGAGCATTGAGGAAAAATGAGGTGAGTATTTTGGTACGCAAGTGTACGTCCCGGCGGTATAATAGTTGTTGGCGCACCAATAACTTCTAGTTGCCAAGGCGGCAATGTCCAATTTGTTGCAAGATAGGCATGTGAGCCGCTAAAACGCGTCACCCATGCTTGTTGAGAAGTAACCTGTATTAAATTAGGTACCGAATTATTGTAGACAAAAACTCCAGAATTAAAATTCATTGAGGCACCTGAATTAAATTGGATAAGGAAATCATTTGCGGGATTGCCATTACCATCAATCCAGCCAGATTGACTCGCCGTTGAGACAATATCAAGATTTACCAAATGATCAAAAATGAGTGTGCCGTTAGTTGATTGCATCCCATTAGCAGTGACTAGCAGCGTTGAATTATCAATAAATAATACTGAAGTGCGGTCTACAAAATTGAGAGGTTCAACATAATTAACGGCATTTTTTCTGCCTATTGAAAGTGTCATACCATCAGAAAAAGTCCATTGCGAATGCGAGTTAATAGTGCTCGTTTGATCCGATGAATAGAAGAAGGAATAATTACCTGAAAAATTGTTATTATTTTTAAATATTAAACTACCGGCATTAAAGGTATAATTATTATCTTGGAGCCAGGTAACCCCATCTAAAATAATATTTGCAGTATCGTCTGCGCATGCAATATTGGTGCCAGAAACATTTTTGAGAATTACATTTTTCAGCGTAAGATTTGAATTGCTTGCAACAATAAGTGATCCAGTAGCACCTAAATCGAGCACATTACCATTTCCATTTATCAAACAACTGCCATTAAATGTCAATGGTGAGGTCAATGCAAGGTTAGCTTGAAAAATGAGTTGACCATTGTTGCCGGTCCATAAAGTTGTTCCCGTCCAGCTAAAATCTTGAGCTTCAAAGGCGCACTGATTTTGGGCTAAATTCACCGTACCCGAGCCAGTAAAACCAACACTTTGACCTAAGAATAAGTTTCCGGCCAAAGTGAAAGCACCTCCATTAAGGTCAATATTTTGTAAATATTGACCAAGCAAACTGCTTGAAAGTTGGGTGTTGCTATCTTGTAGTGTCACCGGCAAGCCCATATTACCTGCACCATTAATTTGATTTCCCGTACCTCCTACAATAATGTTGAGCGGTACCGTACCTTTGCTCACGGAAAGAGAATCATTACCAAGCAGATAAAAATTCTGCAGTGCATCTTGGAAACCGGTAAAATCCATTTCTGCTGGTCCAAAAATTAGATGTACATTGTTATATCCAAGCTGAATACCTGCTGGTATTGTGGTGAGAGGAAGTCCATTAACATTGAGTATCCATGGTGGCAGCGTCCACGTGCGTTGGACATATGCTTTGGAATTGCCAAAACGAGTTACCGTTGCAGTTTTGGAGGATGTTTGAATTTGTGTTGGCAAGAAGTTATTGTAAATAAAATAGCCTGAATTAAAGTTCAGTGATGCGCCCGAATTGAAAAGAACCACAAAGTCATTTGCGGCCTGCCCATTGCCTATAGACCAACCATAGGTTGTTGTTGTTGATTGAATATCGAGATTCACCGTATGATCAAAAATCATTACACCGTTAGTTGATTGCATGCCATTAGCAGTAACTAATAATGAAGCATTATCAAATTTTATTGTAGATGTGTTATCAACAAAATAAAGCGGTTCAACATAGTTTACTGATTGTTTTCTTCCTATAGAAAGCTTCAGATTATTAGAAATAATCCATTGCGCATTACTTGTTAAGGTACTTGTTTGCGCACTTGCATAGGCAAATGTATAAGCACCTGCAAAGCTATTAGCACCAATAAAGAGCATGCTTCCATTATTAAAATTGAAATCACTCGACTGAATCCAGGCAACATCATTTACCACAAGATGTGCAGAATCATCAGCACAGGAAATATTCGTAGCTCCCACCCCCTGTAGTTCTATGTCCCATAGTGAAAGCATTGACCCGGACGCAGCTACCAAGGCGCCTGACGGTCCTAAGGTTAAGGTATAACCATTACCAGCAATGGTTGAATTGCCGTAAAACGTGATGACTGAATTTACCGTGAGATTTGCTTGTAACTGGATAGTTGTGTTAGAAAATGATGCAGGTGAAGATGGTAATACCGGCATCCCCGTCGGTAACAAAATTTTATAATAATTGCCGATGTAATGGCCACCATTTTGCAATGTCGTAAGATTGCTAAAGAGAAGATCCTGACTTAATGATAGCGTGCCATTATTTAAATTAACGGTTCCTGATACAGGAAATACACTATTGAATGTACAGGTGGTTGTATTATCAGCCAGCGCAAACCCATTTTTCATCCACCCAAAAACTTCTATTTGATTGGGTATTATTGGGCTGGCAGGAAAAAGGTAATTAGGAATTATAGAAACGGCGGTGTCTGAGCCTACTTGGTCAGCATAGCTAGTGGCATAGGTAAAAAAAACTACAAAAACAATAAAAAAAGATAATCGCTTGCTCATTACAACCTCATTCTCTTTTTTGTCCAACATACGTTAGAACAATGCTTCTCTTCTTTTTTGATATTTAATGAAGAACTTTGCTTGAACTCGATCAACTATAATAATGGATTTTTTTTAAATCAAGGGTTTCTTAATGACTCATCCTAGAGCATCGTTTTTAACAGCATCCAGATAGAGTTTGCGGCAAAGACTCCGGACCAAAACGGATACCATTCCTCTTTGTCTTTTACAAGCAAGGTGAGTAAACCACCGACTATCAGACCTATAGAAAGATTTAATGGCATCAAAATACCGCTCAAAATAAGTGCGGGGTTCATCTTTATATATTTAAGAGCAAATCCGAATAATAAGCCCAGCGTGACTACATAGAGGTCAAAACTATGAGCATTAATGAGCAATGCACGGGCTTGCGCTTTTTGTGCAAAGAGTTCGTGAGACCCGAGTTGAAAGTGCGTAATTAACAACCAAAAAACGATACCTACACTTACGGCACTTACGAGCAGGCCAAAATATTGATACCGCTTAAGCCGATTCAGCGAAATGTCACCAAGCTGTGCAATCTTGATACCAAATAAAGCATCGGCGGTGACACCACCGCAAATCTCAACAAAGGTTGCCACAATGATCGTATTTACGAGATCGAGATTGAATAAAAAAAGCGCGGGCACCATGACAAATGTGGCAAATCTGCCAAGCGGTGCCAAGCCCATTTTGCCAGCGATGATTGCGAGCTGATAAGTTACGATGACGGTGAACAACAAGACATACATCTGCGCCACCAGTGAGAAGTTTAAATAACTAAGATAAGCGAAAAAGATACCTAGAACTAACGCACCTTCCACCATGTGTGAGATAGGCAAATTAGACAACTTTGATAATGAAGTTTTTGTGCGAGGAGCCCATACATTTTTAACACTGCGCAGCAATGACGCCGGAATACCCACAAATCCTTGCAACGCACCGGCAAGAACAAGTCCACTACAAAAAGCTAAAACAAAATCTGAGTTTGTTATGTTGGTAAAAAAAAGTTTATTAAGGGGATCAATAAGTGCGATCTTAGAAATTGCGCCAACCGCAAGTGGCAATGCGATCATGTGCCCTGTCACAAAACCAATCGCCCACAGCAGGGGCCAAAAATCCAACCGCAAAGCGGGAATTGCAATGATGCTAAATTGCATCGCTGGCAGCAATGTTGCTGACTTAGGAATTATGCTTGTCACAAAACCGATGCCATCTTGCAATGCACAAAAAATACCTGTTGAGATAAAACCTACAACAAGTTCAACTGATTTGCGCACGCTTTGGTGCGCTGCAATCATTTTTTGCACCAATGCGCCGATAGGGAAAGCGAGCTGTTCTTCAACCACTAATTTGTGAGCAAAAAGATGCGCAAGCCAAATACCTAAACTGCCTGCAGCTACAGCGAGACAGCCGAGCATCACACAAAAAAATAGCGGCCGAGCAAGCCACTCATTAAAGGTAACTGGATCTACAAAATAAATAGCAGGATACGAAAATCCAACGCCAGTCGCCAAAATGCCACCAATGGAAGCAGCGCAGGTCGCAAGTGCGCTGTAGCGTGAAATTGCTGAAGCATGCCAACTCGTGAAAATTTTAAATATGCATAGCGCTAGCAAAACAATAGTTGGTGCGATCCAAGGACCGATGGGAATTGCAACTGAGATGTAGCTCATTACTGCTGTTGCAAATATGGTAAGAAGTGCGCTTGTCACGACTGCAAAAAACATAAATTCCTGGGAGGGTTACTTCAGGTTGGAAAAGCTAAATCTAAGAAAATTATTTACGTATAGCAACTGCTTCATGAACGATTTTTGCGATTGTCTTTAAGGTAGGATTACCTTTTTTAGAGAAAGCTTGTGTAACGGTTGCTCTTGTCAGATTGGTTTTCTGTGCAACTTGCGTTCTATTTACACATAAATAAGCATCCAATATTTCCATGAAAGTTTCAGTATCATTTTCGATTAAACATTCAAGTAATGCTTTGGCAACTTCATTTTTGTTTTTAAAGAACTCAGATGCTTTTGAATCATGTAATTTTGATTCATCAAGAATTTTAATGGGTTGTAAGTCGTCTAATGTAAATGTGCGCTTTTTTAATGTCTTTTTCTTGTTCATTTTTATGTCCACCAATTATTAAAACAATTTTTTTATAACCAATACTACTAAAGTATACTCTCCAACCATTTTTCCATCTTAATTCAGCAAGATGAGCTCCTAATTTTCTGGTATCTCCAAAGTGCTCATCTTTTTCAATACGACTTATTCGAGCTTTAACCTTAACTTGCTCTTTTTTGGTTAAATCATTCAACCAATCTAAATAATCATCTGTTTCTTGAATTTGTATCATTTCTTACAATCGGAAAAAGAATTCATTATTTGATAATGAACAATATATCATGCGCATATTAAAATTGTCAACAGCACAGATCGAAGCAAAAATTCCTTTTTTATGCCCATTAATTGACATAAATCTTTTCTGTTAAAAAAATTTAAAACAATTTCAAAAAAAGGATTGCCAGTAGTCACTTCGTTATGCAATAGTCATGAATGTTATTTGTAGTTTATCTATCAGAATTTCTAGGAGGATACGATGATCACATATCAACAACAATGTAACAAATTATTTGCGTATAGCGCTATTGCTGCCTTGCTAGTTGCAACACAACTTTATGGCGAAGCACGCAATCGACATAGTGCGCCATCTGTTTCAAAAACTGCACGTGTACAACGTCAGAAATCCGCATATCGGGTTTCACATCATTTTCACCATTACAAGCCACAACAACTCGCTCATCCACAACCAAAAGCGACAGCTGCCCAAAAACCATGGACCGTGTTAGTGTACATGGCGCGTGATAATAGTTTATCGGATGATGGCACACTCAATATGAATCAGATGATGACGACCAATAATCCAAACGTAAACATTTTGGTCTATGATTGCCATAAACTAAATGGCGTAAAAGAGGCGCAAAAAGTAGTTATCACGAATGGCAAAGCAACAGTGTTAGAAACAACACCAAATGTTGATAGTGGCCTTGAAGACACATTTTTAGCAGCTTGTCAGTGGGCGCTCAATGATTTCCCATCAGACAAAGTTGCTATCATCGCGTGGGATCATGGTTCAGGCCCATTAAACCGATCATCACTATTCCATACCATGATGCGCGGATTCTGCTACGATGATACCACTGGCAGCTATCTGAATGACGTGCAACTTATGGATATCCTCAACCAACTGGTGCAAGCGCGCAATGGCAAAAAAATCGATTATTTTGGTTTTGATGCTTGTCTCATGGCAGATGTAGAAATATTAGCAGCTCTGGCTCCCTATGTTGTTGCCGCAACTGCATCACAGCAAACTATCCCAGGAGAAGGGTATCCCTATGACCAGATTTTTACTAACTTAACCAGCTCTACACGAGTACTAGATTTTGCACGTCAGATTGTCACCGCATACAACAATTTTTATGCTTCTGGTCAAGAAAGTTATACCCTTACAGCTTTTGATCTCTCGAGCGTTGCGCTGCTTAATGGTTCGATCAACAGCCTGTCACATCAACTCGCGCAAATGTTGCAAAATGATTCCACCGGCGCGATAGAAGCGCTTATTGCACAAAATACCAACAGCTTTTTTGAAGAACCAACCTATATGGACTTCATCACGTTCTGCGCTGCGCTGCAGAACAATCTGTCTCAAATGAATCTGGATAGCTCCACACAACAGCAATTAAGTGCTGCGCTGAATGCATGCATAAGCTCTGCGACCAAGATTATTGTTTCACATGTTGCTAGTAACGATTTGTCAAGTGCAACGGGCTTATCAATATATTTCCCACAAACTATCGTTGAGCCTTCGTACGAGGCCACCTATTTTGCACAACAAAATGCGTGGGATCTCTTTATTAATCAATTCATAAATGGTCAGACTAGTGTCGTAACTGCGTAAATTCTAGAAAATATGTAGAGCTCTGCACTAATGCAGGGCTCTTTTTTTCAATTAATCAATCTCTGTGCGTCTTCAAGTATCTCGCTTGAAAAACCTTCGCTTCGTAAAATATCAAGCGCAACATGCTGACCAGAAATGCCTGGTTGTAACTGATATGGATATGAAATTGAGCGATTATCGTGACGCGTCACACACACTTGATAATTTGCATAACAGGTAGTTTGATCTTCAAGTTTGGTAAGAAGTGGAAAATGTGTTGCCACTAAACACATAGCATGTTGGTAATTACTAAGGTGTTTGGCAACTGCAAAAGCCATTGCTTCACCTTCACGCGGAGAGGTGCCATTGAAAATCTCATCAAATGCTACAAAACAAAATTTTGTTCTTGGGGTATTTTGCATATGTTCCAAAAGATTATGCGTACGCAAGACTTCTGCTTTGAATAATGAATTTCCCGCACCTAAATCATCGGCAATATTTAAATAGGTAGCAATCATAGTGAATGGCGTGAATCGTAAACTGCGAGCAGACGCAATACCAAATGTTTGCCCAAAAATAAGTCCCAGAGCGCTTGCTTTTATGAGTGTCGACTTGCCGCCAGCATTCGGACCTGTAATAACACAATTTCTTTTGTGCGCCGCTCCACCAAGAGTCAAAGAATTCGTTTTTACCTTGTTATGATCAATCAATGGATGCCAAAAATCTTGTAGTTCTATAAACGGCTCTGCTGCAGTCACATATTCTACAAAACAACATGGGGCATCTGTCGATTCACATTCTTGGTACCAGGTAGCAAGACCATTATAAACATCAAGACGCGCCATGGCTTGCAATGCAGGTTCAAAATCATGTTTGTGTTCATGCATGAGCATGTAGGCACGCAGCACAGCACCTTTATTACTCAAAATTGATGGTTCACCCTTAAATGTTGATCGCTCAAAAAGCTTCATCAGTTGAGTTAAATCTGTAGACTGTGGAACCGTAACTTCAAAAAAAGTAATGAGATTTTTAAATTCATTGAATGAAGACAATTCAGGTGAATTTTTCACCAGATGATACAACTCCTTCATAGAACGCATATGGGTTGCAAGATGATTAGTTAATGTATGAACGCATTCTTCAAATTTAAAACAACCCATAATCCAATTGTAGTGATCCTTCATACCGAGCGAGATCAATACGCCGCTCGCAACCGCCAATCCTTGACGCAGATGCACGTTGTCGCTGATTAATGACAATATCGATAATGACCCAGCATGTGATAAATAACGAGAAGCCATAGATGATAGTGCGGAATCTTTGTGCACTATGGAGTCAGCAGCATAGCCCAACAATACTGCCGTTGCAAAGCCATACACTAAAAATGAAAATATGTGTTGCTGATGGTTCTGAATACTAAATAAATTAAGAGCTGCCGGACTTTTATTGAGCTTTTCAAGAAGTGGACCTGAAAAAACAAAACGTTTCATTCCCTGCTTAAAGTGATCATTGTCCCACAGGGGCAAAAGTGCATGTTCTGATTTTTGGCAGGCAAGTAACAAAGCGTCAATCTGTTTTTTGGTTTGAGGGTGTTCGACCAAGTAGCGGATTACCCGTTGGCGTTCTTTAAGCACGTCGACATCATCGGTAGGATTTGCAAGGAGATGCATAAAACAAACTTTAGAAAGTTCAAGGGAGCAATGATCAACCGCTTTGGCAACATAATTTTCACGATCATTTTTTCCTAAAAACAGATCAAGATCTTGCCATGTGGTCGTATCGTATAAACTACTCTTTTTATCTGGGCCTCTATGCTTTTCCATTGATTTGAGTAGTTCAAACGCCAATTGGCGCTTGGCACGCGCAGTTGGCTGCATGCGCTTGTCCATATATTTGGTAAGAAATACACAATAATCTTCTTCATCCCAACTCTCATCGCACCAGGAGAAAGACCTCATGTTTATGTCGGCAACTTGCTCGGCAATCGATTCTTGTTTTTTAGATGTGGGTTCCTGGCACCACAAACTGGTAGGGAGCGCAAGACTGAGAATGAGTACTATGAGGGGAAACATTACAGGAAAACCTTCATTATTTTATGACGAACTGATCGACTATTGATATGATTTCAGCATACTAAGAAAATAACAAAAAGTCGCGATTTTTAGCTTTAGATGCCTTAACACGCAAAAACCCCCAAGGAATTGGAGGTCTAATAATCTGGCTGCCTCAGCTTAAACATCACTTGGGATGTGGAGTAATTGCAATAATAGTTAATTGATTTTCTTGAGGTCCATAATACCAAAAAATTCGATATGCACCTGGTGTATTTTGCTGAGCATAGGCTTCAAATATCTTTTGACCGTTTGGCCCTTTTAGTGATTGAAACTCATGGGTATTTAAAGAAGGATGGCGCAGATTGAGTTCCATGAGCGCCAGTGTTTTACGCACGGCTTTTAAGATTTTGCTCTTTGATGGGTCATACTCTAGATTAGTCAGATCCCGATCAGCTCTGTCAGTGAAGACCAGCTCTTTTATCATGTTAAGACTTTAGATACTTGGAAAAGGAACCACGGTTAATAGTGCCCTCTTGTTCCAATCCTTCCTTAATAGCATCCAAAATTTCTTTATTTTCTGGTTTAAAAAGCCAAGCTTCTTCGGCAGGGACCTCTAGTATGGGCTCAAGGATAATTTTACCCTTAGATTCATAGGCATAAAAAGAAGAGGGTAAATTCTTAGCAACTCTAGTCAAAGATATACGATTTTTGGCATCTACACGTACGTGGATTCTTTTCATATTTTCTTCCTCTATTTATATAGTTCAAGTATATCAAAAATGTGGGAAGTTGGTCAAGTGGGAAAATTTTTCGGCCCAAAATAGCCAAAAAAACAGAGTAGCATCATACAAAACAAAAAACCCCAATTTTGGGGTTTTTAATTTCTATTTAGAAGACGGGAATTCATAGGTTACATCTTACGATCATAATCCTACGTCTCTCACTAAACACTTTCGTATTTACCGGAGCAAGCTTCTAACTACCTCCCCCGTCTCTTAATATTAAGACTAACAGAATTAAATCGATCCAGTCAACATTCTGAGCAAAAAAATTAAAATAACAGGGTAAAATTTAATTTTTTTTATAGGAAAAATGCCCGCCTTCGCCTTTTAGGCTATGGCGTGGCAACCACGCCATAGCTCGTCTTTGACGTAGCGGCGTGGTGCCGAGGACTGGATTCGAACCAGCACAGTGAAACCACCTCACGGACCTGAACCGTGCGCGTCTACCAATTTCGCCACCTCGGCCTATGCCCCATCTCATGAATTCGATGGGACCCCAAATTTATGTCTAAAGTCTTGGCTTTTTAATAAGTTCATAGTGCGTCCATTTTTTTGCCAGACAAAAAGTGGCAATGCAGATGAAAAACTACTTGTCCTGCATCGGCTCCGTTGTTCATGACAAGCTTGCATGCTTGTGAACCTGGCAACGTTTTGCTCAAATGCGTGGCCATCAACACCATTGCTGCTGCAATGCCTGCATCATTTGGTTGCAATGACTGCACATCAACAATATGTTTTTTGGGAATGATAAGATAATGCACGGGAGCTTTGGGTGCAATATCTTTGATTGCAATGACTTGATCATTTTCTGCAATCACGGTTGCAGGAAGTTTTTTGGCAATTATTTTACAAAAGACACAATCTGAAAATTCCATACTTTTAACCTATTTTTCTAATTCATATTTTTTCGCTAACTCTACAACAGACTGCAGCACGCTATATCCTTTACCAATTTGTTCAGTATCCTGGATATCTTCTTCGATAACTTTAGAAGCTGTTTGTACCTGCGTCCCAATCGTAATAAATGGATCTGAAGAAAGTGTCTCAACTTGTTGTTTGCGTTTCTTCTTTGCTACAGCACTTTTTCCATCTTCATAGCTAAATTTAAATGAAAGTTCATCAGTCGTTGTCGTTTCATTGATGGAAATGTGCCTAGCCCAACCGAGTAGCCCTTTGGTGGTTTCTTTTCTGTAATTGCCAGGTTTGCAATCAGAAATAAAAGTCGTAAGGGCACATGGTGTTTTCAACGTGTATTTTAGCGTTCCTACTGAAAGTGAACAGTTGTCGTTGATATGAAGTTCGTGCTTTTCCTTCTTAGAAAAGTCATTGTCCAGCGGATTGACCATATTACGAATCTCGTTAGTAAATGAGTTCGAACAAAAAAACCAAGTATCTTGGCTCACCGTTAATGTAACGTTTCCCGATGTAACTGTTGCACTTTTTGGCTCAAGAGAAATTTCCCCGGACAATGTGTCCATCGCTAGAAGTTGAGCATGAATTATGACTAGCCCAATAGCGCAGAGTCGTTGTAAACTGTACATATTGCCCCTTATTTATTCTGCTTTGTATCTAACGTGCCTGCAAATTCTACAACATGTTGTAACAACTTATAGCCATCAGTGAATTTCTGTTCTTTTGACTCTTCATCCTCAACACCAGTATATCGTTCGCCAACGACCGGCCCCATTCCATCCAAATCTTTATGGAAAACTTTATGAGTCCTGACGGCCCATATATTTTTGCCGTCTTTGTAGGTCATATCAATTGATTCAGAACGTCTATCCGGATATGTCATAAAAGTGCGGGGATTCATAAGAGCAATATACGCGTCTAGCGATTCGAATCCCGACAGAGCTGTTTGCTTTCCACCCACGCAAATAGAATAATTGGACTTTGTCTCATACTTAACTCTGTGTTTTTTTAAAACAACGTCACCAACTGTTACGGTTGTTTCATTGGGATTTAATTGAATTTCTCCCGAAAGCTTATCCATGGCAGTCAAATGAGAATGGGATACAAGCAACATGGCAGCAACAAGACACAGTACTTTCATGATATTCCTTTTTTTGATATGAAAAAATTTCATGATTTTTTCTCTATTTCAGAATGTTTTTCAGTCAGAAGTTTTAGTAATTGATATCCTTCATCAATTACTTGCTCATTAGGAACAATCTCTTTTTCAGTATATGACTCTGATGTCATGTCTACAGTAAAAGTTTCATCGCCTTCTTCGTTTTTATTGCACTCCATTCTATACGGCACAAGTTCAACTCTCTGTTCTTGAGCAGATATGCATTTTCCATTTTCATATTTTAGGTTAATTGCGCTCTGCCAACTCAATCCATCTTCTCCATCCCACGTAAAACGCATCATGCTTCTTAATTTTTCACACAACGGATCAGAATCATAATTTAGCGTTTGTGGTAACTCATTATTTTTTAAAAAAATTGCACATAAATTAGTCTTTTTGCGTATATATAACTTAACATTCTTATAAAGAACAAATCCATATCCTGAAGCAAGACCAACTTTTCCCGACACGTCATCTATGCCAACTAGAAGATTGAAGAAACTCAGAAAAGTTAAGGTGATTTGAGTAAAGAAAAGCAATTTCATGATTTTTTTTCCTCTTCAACATATTTTTCAGCAACAAGCTTAAGTAATTGATATCCTTCATCAATTACTTTTTGATCGACAATTTTCGTATCAAATACTGCACCATCATCATAACCGTAGGTTACATCGTCCCGCTTGTGAGCAGACACACATTTTCCATGTTCATATTCCAAATGAAGAGATTCTGCATGGAAAGGTGCGCTATATTTACCATTTTCCCTATAATCGCGAGCATACTTTTTCATTAATTTAGCCAATTTGGCACATAGTGGCTCTTTTAACCCTAATTTTTTTTCGTTATAAAAACACTCATAACTAGATCGTAACATGTAAAATTCCAGTACAATCTCCTTCAATTTTACGTTTCCATATGTCGTATGAAGTTCAACAGAACCCGACAGGTCATCCTTTGCCATAAGAATGGCAGATGTGTTTAAAAAAATTAAAAGAAACAATGGAGAACAAAAAAATTTCATAAGTACTATCCTGCAGAACTATCCATATTTTTTGCGTAATCACTTATATATCTGAGCAGATTAAGACCTGCGTCAATTTTTTCCTGCCCATTAGCCTCATCACGTAGACTGATTTTTTTTGTTGATCCCTGCTTCTCCACTGCGGTTTCACACCATTCTCTGCTCCAGCCAAACTTTCTTATGGCAGCAACATTTTTATCATCTTCGTACACAAAGTGAAAGGACTGCTCCACATGTTTTACTATAAAACACCATTCACGTTTTAATCTCCTTTTAGAGATCTTTTCTGGTCTTTGATATTTCCATTGAGGTCTTTCATATTTCCATTCGCAAAAAATCGTTTTCTGAAACGGCTTCATCAGAGAAATGAATTCTTTCAATTGTGGAAATTCAATCAAGCTTGTTTTCTTATCTCCCACAATAATCTGATAGTGCTCTTTGTTATAGTGTATCTCCAATTTTTTTTGATTATAGTGAGGATCGGTTTTTATCAATAACAACGCAACATCGCCAACCTTGACGGTGGCATTATCAAACTCAACATCTATGGTTCCCGACAAACCAACTGCATGCATTTGATAGATAAAAAATGGTGAAACCAAAAATAGAAAGGGAGATAGCTTCATCAAATTCTCCGACAGGGAAATGGAGATGGCAGCATTCTAGCACTAGACAAACCAAAAATATAATGCCGGGAGTCGGACTCGAACCGACATGGTGTCAACCACCGCGGGATTTTGAGTCCCGTGCGTCTACCAATTTCGCCATCCCGGCGTATCATTTGGCCAATTAAATATGAGGTAAAGAGTAACGGAAAAGGTCTGGAGCGTCAAATCTTTGGGGATACCAATTGACAATTTTTGAAAAAATGTAAAACTATTTCTTATAGTAATTGATTGTATAATTGATATACATGGAGAATTTCATGAAAAATTTTACATTGTTTCTGTTGGTAATCCTTGGAATAACAACTTCTTCAGTGCTCGAAGCAGTAACAACACGCAGTGGAAAAACCAATTATGATGAAAGAGCCGTTTTAGTTAATCTGGTTCAAAATTTTGAGAAAAACTCTCGCAGAAATCGTGCCGTTCAAAAACAAGCTAAAATGACAACACTCAGCAAAAAACGTAGCGTTAGCAAGAGGTCTAAAACAAGTTTCCCCCTCGCTGATCTTACAAACATGGATCTCATCCAAAGAGACAGCCAAGTAATGCCTGAGCCTCAATCTCTGCTAGAAGAAAATCAATCAGCTCATCGTGAAAATTTACATAAATGTCTTGATGATTCATTTTATGTTGAACGACCAGGTGACCTGTTTAACAGCACTTCTGATCAAAGTAAAGACATTTTCTTTTAAGCGCTCGATTGACTATTTTCAGCAAACCGTGAGGCCAATCGAACTAAAACATTAAGGTCGCAACCCGCTTCAATGCTGGTGCGACCTACTTTTTTTTCACATTGACTAACGCCATTAGCGCGAATCTGAAAATAGTGACTCGAAAAGGAACCATCATCATGGAATTGTAATTCAAGAGCATACATATCGGAACCTCTATTTGCTGCTAGCTGACAATTTTGACACAATATCTCAAACCGATCATGAAGCCATTGATCGTGCAAAATTACCTGTGCCCGATGTGCTAACTCAACGCGAAAAATTGAATTTTGGCGGTCATAGCTGATTTTGTTGTTTCTATGCTGGACCGATGCTCCCTGCTCATTGGCAATAATTTTGGTTAATGAATCACAGGCATTTGCATACGCGAATATTTGATCGAGCAAAAAGATGCTCACAAAAAGTAATGTAATTTTCATAACTTCCTCCAAAAGAAATTACATCAGACCTTATTGATCATTCTATCATCTGCAGTTTCAACTAAATAGCATGACCCATAGTAAACAATGGTGCATACAGCGCTACCAATACAAACATAATTAATCCTCCTAAAATCAACATCAACAGTGGTTGAATTAGGAGGGTAATAATATGCAATTGCCGCTCAATTTTTTCCTGAAAAATTCGCGAAATTTGCGCAAGCATAGCGCCTAAGTTTCCTGTTTCATGTCCCACGGCGATTAATGAAATAAGCTCTTGCTGTGAAAATTGTTCACCATAAAATTCTAGTGCTGTATGTAATGGCGCACCAGCACTTACAGCGTTTACCACATTTTCAAACGAGGTGCGCATGGGAATATTGCCGATAATAGGCGCAGTCACCATCAACGCAGGAACCAGATGCATGCCGCCGTCAAGCAACATAGCAAGCGAATGTGTGCTATGCACAATTGCCATGTCACGTACAATTGGCCCAATAAATGGCAAGCGTAACATGTTAGCATCAAGCCACGGTTTCGTTTTGGCAGATTTGATTGCGCGTAGTGCTCCAAATATCATCACTACCGTTCCAATACTAATCGGAAGCATCCACCAACTCCTCATGATAGTGCTCATAGTCAGCAGCCATTGTGTCGTCGTTGGTATGGTCTGACCAAGACCTTGAAACAGTTCATAAAATTTCGGCACAATAACCAGCAACATAATCGATGCGATACAGGCAAAGAATCCTAGCGTTATGAGCGGTAAAAATAACGCCGCTTTTATTTTTTTGGCAAAAGTATTCAGGGAATCGAGATAATCGGCGAGAGCAGACAATGCGGGAGCTAACGAACCCGTCTGCTCACCCACGGCAGCCATGCGTATCATGACTGGGCTGAAAACTTCAGGGTATTTCTGCAGAGCTTGCGCAAGAGAATGCCCTTCTTGCACTTCAGCGTAAATGGCGTACATAATTTCTTTAAGATACACATTTTCACCTTGCATCATAACAACCTGCAAGGCTTTAGGCACCAGAAGGCCGGCTTGTAACAAGGTGCTGAGTTGTTTAAATAGGGCAATTTTGCTGCGCAATGGGATCGAGCGTCTGTACAAAAATCTGAGTGCTGGCTGCTGGGCAAGCAGTGCAATATGGCGAGAAAATAACAGTTGTTCAAGCTCCTGAGGTGAACGGGCAAAGGATGCGCCCTTATGTACCCTAGCAGTTATATCTACACCGCGCCATGTATAGTACGGCATCAGGTTCCTTTATTAAAATAATGTTTGTTGCAACTCAATGCCAAGTCGGGCAAGCAATTGCTCAAAGGTAATATCAAGCCCAATTTTAATACGCTTATTTCTGCTGGTATGACCTGCAATCAGCTCCACTTTATCCTGCGCAATACCTAATTGTTTTGCAAGAGTCTTGATAAGTTCTTGATTGGCTAAGCCTTTTTCGGGAGGACTTTTGAGAAATACTTTAAGACGCCCAGATTTGTCGAGCACAAAGCCCGATTTTCCAGCTTGTGGAACTACTTTTATATCGATTATTAATGCCATAAATTTTTCACTTATTTTGATTACAGTTTAGTATAGATTAGTCTGACTTGAGTAACAACTATGCTTTTCTTCTTGATAAAAATGCCAAATTCCGTATCCTTTTGGTAGTGGTCTTTGACCTGTTATTATTCGGAGAGATGGCTGAGTGGACTAAAGCGCTTGCCTGCTAAGCAAGAGTCTGGTGAAAGCCGGGCGCGAGGGTTCGAATCCCTCTCTCTCCATACTACGCCAAGGCTTCGTATGGCAGGCCATCTTTTTAAAGGATTGATATCACATAAAATTTGATATCAATAGAGCGAAGTATGAGCCCTTCGTAGCTCGCAGAGCGGAGTAGGGCCAGTCCTCAATAAAAAAGTTTTGAAATTCTCAAATTATTGCGCCCATAGCTCAACTGGATAGAGCATCAGACTACGGATCTGAAGGTTTTAGGTTCGACTCCTAATGGGCGCATTTTCTGTCTTTGTTTAGTCCTAGGGGGCCCATTTATGTACAAACTAAAACTAATAAGTTTGCTCATCGTTCTTGCAGCAAGCTCTGCAAGCGCAATGGAAACGATTACGAGCATTTTTGGCTCAGGAAATTCAACTACTACTCAATCAACACTTGCAACGAATACAGTAAAACGATTAGAGCAACGGAATGTTGCCAAATACACGAAACTTATGCTCAAAGAAGCAACCGACTTCAGCGCTAGTACTCAGGAAGTTGAAGATACTATCGTACGGGCAAACTATTATTCATTATTACAAAAGGCTTGTTCTGAAGGAGCAAATTGTTCCATCAAAGAATCTGATCTACGCGCTAAAATGGTAACGATTCAGCAAACGATAAAACAACAAAGAGTAGATTCGGCTACGGCCGTTGCTGGTGTGTCTCTTGGCGTTTGTTTAACCGGTCTTTCCTGTTGCTGTTGTCCATGCTTTTTCTCTTCTAAAGAAGAGGAATAATGCAAATATTCGAACTATGGTCAACTATTAAAAAATCGATTATGCGCCATCACGTTGTTCCTATTTTGACAATTTCTCTAATCCATTTCACCTTATTTCCCATGAACAACATTATTCATGAACAAGGCTTTGTCCCGGTACCTGGGGGGCAAGTCTGGTTTCAAAAATCTTACACAAAAGAATCTGAACATAAGGCACCGCTACTTATCGTCCATGGCGGTCCCGGTGTAAGCCATCATTATTTGTCCAATTTAACAGCACTGGCCACAGAACGGCCAATAATTTTATATGACCAACTCGGCAGTGGAGCTTCTAAACCAACTAATCCTGATAACTCATCATGGGTTCTACCACGTTTTGTTGAAGAACTTGGTGCTGTCATCGCCCACCACAAGCTGCAAGGATTTCATCTCATGGGTCATTCATGGGGTGGAGCGCTTGTCGGCACTTATGCACTGCAATGTCCTCAAGGAATCAAAACACTTACCCTTGCAAGTCCTCTTTTAAGCACAAAACGTTTTGCAGAAGACGCAAAAGAACTACTCAAAACCTTACCTGCCGAAGTTCAAGCAATCATCGAACACCATGAAAAAGCTGGCACCACAGATTCCAAAGAATATCTTGATGCAGCACAAGTGTTTTATGATCACTTTTTGTGTCGAACTAAATTGCCAAAAGATCCCAATCAAACTTTCAATTTCGATGTCTATTTGACCATGTGGGGACCAAGTGAATTTACCGTCACTGGCAATTTGCTTGATTTTGATATTCTGGCCAAACTCCATGAATTAGAAATGCCAGTGCTCATCACCGCAGGACGTTTTGATGAAGTTCGACCAGAAACCATGGAATACGCCAGCTCACGTATTAAAAAAGCAACGCTTGCCATATTTGAAAAAAGCGCCCATCGCTCTCACGAAGAAGAACAAGAATTGTATGTGCAAACACTTAAAGATTTTTTGAATAACCATGAAAAAAGCTGATTCTCGTAAATTAACTGACCTTGTTTCAGTTGGTCCTGCAACCAAAAGAGATTTTGATTTGTTGGGCATTTCTTCAGTTGAACAACTGGCCAAACAAGATGCTCAAGAATTGTATCTTCGCCTGAGCAAACTCATGGGACAAAAAATAGATATTTGTGCTCTTGATGTATTTTGCACTGCTGTCGCTCAAGCCAAAAATCCCAATCTTCCAGAAGAACAAAAGCCGTGGCATTATTGGAGCAGGTTACGTAAAAGTAAAAAATAGCGAGGTAAAAACATCTTAGACAAGAAGGTTTGCTCCAGTGCTCGAAAAAAATGCCCCCATCACCATTCGCCAACTCAGCAAAACAACTCCAGAAATTAAACAAGCGAGAGAATTGTTTCTGCGCTATTTTACCGATTTGTACAATGACAAGTCACCACAAACACTGCAAATGACCGTGCCCAAAAATGAGTATTTAGCTGCCATTTTTGATAAAACAGAAAAAGAACTCACAAATGATGCGAATCTACTTGCATTTTTTGCCTACATCAACAATCAGATTGTAGGTTTTACTTTTTTTGGCCCCCTGGAAGATAAGAGAATTATTCTGGTGCGCAGTTTACCAATCGATCTTGCATATAAAAATCAGGAACTTGCAATTAGAAATGCGCTGATTTGCCAAGTAAAAATTAGTTTTCCGAACGCCGAACACATAATAGTTATGGTGCGCAAAGCAAATGCGGTACATAATGATTTATGTTTGCAAGGCGGTTTTAGGCTTGATACGCGCATATTTAGCGCGTCAGAACTCATACGCACCACGTATGACCAGCAGTGTTATAATGCGTACATTTTGAATGTATAAAAAATACTTAATTACTAAAACTTACCCGCTTTGCCTTCTGGTGTTTTACCCTTTTCTAGTGCCTCAGATGATTTCTTGATGACAACTTCCCAAATTGCTCCCTTTGGTACCGTCAGCGAATAAAGAAATACCTGCTTTGGCGCTCCCCATTCTAACCAATTCATCTCAAAACAATAGGTAGGATCCATCACAGCCAACTTTAAGGGACCAACGGCACAAATACGTGGACCGGCATATTGCTTACCACTCATGGTAAAATAGTTGTTACGTGTTTGTTCGTCATTCTCCATCTCTACCAAATAGGCAATGCCAAATCCAAAAATAACTGTCGCGCCAGCTTTTACAATCTCGTTGCACTTCGCCTCGTCTCCACCATTGGTATATACTTGTACATCTTTCCCGACGCCATTGTTAATAGTGACCTGAGTTGCACTCGTAAATTGAATCCAGGTGAAAACTATAGCTAGTATTCCCTTTTTTATTGATTGCATCATATTCTTCCTCTTACTTATTTAAGGAATTAAACAGTCCCTTACGCCTATAAATATTAACAAAATGAAATTAATAAAAGCAAGAATAACAATAGACTTAAAACCGTGCCCAACTTGTATCATTAAGGCTTGATTTATTGTGAATTATAGGTACCATTTTTAGCTCATACCGCGGAGAGATGGCAGAGCGGTCGAATGCGGCGGTCTTGAAAACCGTTATCCCGTGAAAGCGGGATCGTGGGTTCGAATCCCACTCTCTCCTTATTTTTACCCAATCTCATAAACCTGTCCTGAGCTTAGTCGAAGGATTCGATTGGGGTTCCCAAATCAGCCAACGAGCTTAACCCTTAAGCATCAAACGCAAAGCAGTTTTTAAAGGCGCTGAATGAGCCTAAACAAATTCCCTCGTCTTGAGAAAACTGACCTCAAAACGCTTAATACTGCGCTTTTATTTTTCCACGTCAGTGAACTCAAAGAACTTGCCCTAAATTTGGGTCTTCCTGACGATGGCAAAAAAGGAGCCATCATTGATCGCATTCTGTATTTTATCGAAACAGACGCCATCAAACACTCTCCAAAAATTCCAGCAATTTCTCGTGCACAGCGAGGGAAAAAATATCCTCTGCAAGCAACGACACTCATCCTGAAGGGTTCTTATAAAAATGATCTTGCAACCCGAAAATTCTTTAAAACGTTGATCGGTGAACATTTTCATTATACAGCCTACGGCATCGACTGGATTAATGAGCATTGGCTTGCTGGCAACCCACCCACCTATCAAGAATTTGCCAATTTCTGGCAGCAAGAATATGAAAGACGAAAAATAGTGAAGGCACAGCCAAAACAGGAATGGGCATACATCAATTTTACGCAGAAGTTCCTTGAGCGCGATCCTCGATCATCAAAAGAAGCAATTCTTGAAGCGTGGGAACGAGAAAGGAGCAAGCAAGTGAATATTGCTCAAAAAATTTTGTCGAAAATCAATTTCAATTGAAAAAATTAGAACTCTGTAAAAAATAATGCTAAAAATGCTACATTAGACCCAAATGGGGAGAATGTAGTAATGAAAAAATATTTTTTACCACTCGTGAATATCAGTTTTCTTTTGTTATTTTCCCAAAATCTATTCTCAGTGAATAGCATTTTGTTCGTGCGCGGATTGTATCGTAATTCAAAAAAATATTATGATCATGGTGTTTACCCTATTAAATATTTTACCAAGTCAAATAAATCAAGACCGTATCTTTTTAGCGAATCAGTTTCCACGTTTAATCTGCCTGCCGATACAACATCTGATCTCGGGCAGAAATATGATCTTTCGATTTTAATGCGCGCTTATGAGCAGATTAAGGCACAACAACCAACTAATAATTTAGCTGTCTTGGGTCAATGTCGGGGAGCTTCACTTATCATCAAATTTTTGGCGGAAAAAAAACCTAACAATGTTTCACTTGCTATTCTTGAAGCACCTTATGCTTGTGTTGAGGATGTCATTGCATATGCTACCAGACCACCCGGCATTGGAAGTTGGCGAATACCGCAATGGTCAAAAAAATTATGTGCAAAAATTGCCCATCACTATATTTTTCCTCCAGTTTATTTTCCACATTATAATCCCAAACAACCTCAGCCTCTTGATCTTATTAAAGACATTCCACACAATACATCACTTCTTTTTGTATGTTCAAAAGAAGACAAAATTACCTCCGCAGCCACCGGTATCAGGTTGTATGAAGCCGCAATCAAGGCACAACATCCACATGCTTATTTGTTGATGCTTGATAAAGGTGCTCATTGCAATTTTCTTAAAGGCGAGGACCATGTAAAATACCGAGCTGCAGTAAATGCTTTATTGCGCAAACGAGGCTTTTCTTACGATCAAGAATCTGCAAATCTCGGTGATGAGATCTTAAAATCGGCACATCAAATTCAATAACGTACAAATTTTTTGAAAAATGCCATGTTGTAGTAAAACGTCACGGCACCCAGTATCTTGACAATAGAATTCATTTTAGGTGTGATGAAGCACATCTTATTTTTTCCTCGTTATCATCCTGAACTTGTTTCAGGATCCATTTGGAACCATTAATTAAGCTTATTAATCGCTAAGCTATACCTGATGAAGCATAATTTGGTTGCAAAGAAATACTCGAATGAATTTATATAATCATAGATCCTGAAACAAGTTCAGGATGACAAAACGGTCTTATAAAAATGAAAAGTAGATTAAGAAGCACTATCTTTTTTTTAGCGCTCATATTCTCTGCTGAAATAATGCCCGATTCAGGCATCGCAGAGGAAAAAAAAGAAGAAATTCTCAAAATCGGCAATCTTGCATTGCCCCTCTCTCAACTTCCAGCCCCCCTGCTCAGTTTTGGACAAAACATTGTCGGCGAGGGCGACTTTTTGGGTTTTACTTATCCTGCTTATATAAAAGGGCACCATAAAAAATTTTCTGAAATTCTCACAGGTTTTGTTTATGGAATTCGCGGTGACTTATCCCTTTTTGCTTACATACCAGTTGCCACTAGATTTAAACTCGATAATCAATGTTCGAGTGGCATCGAAGACATGGTCGTGCAACTCGAATATGCCTATTATCTCGCCTATTCACACACATCAATAAATCTTGCTACTATTGTTGGAAATATAACACTACCGAGCGGCTCATTAGACAAGGCTGTCCCAACTGGATTTGGATCACCAACATTTCTCCTTGGATTTACTGGCGTTCATCTTGATATCGATTGGTATTGTTTTGTATCGTTAGGAGCACAATTTCCAACAATGTCCGACAACATTTTATCTGGTAAACGATTTTTATATCAAGGTGGCGTTGGTAGAAATATAAGCTATGCCACCGATAGGTATATATTTAGTTGGTTACTAGAGTTTGATGGGACTTATTATCAACGAGATAAGATACTTGGCATTCCTGATCCCGATTCGGGCGGGAATTCAATTTTATTGGGTCCTTCATTGTTTTTCTCCACGCAGCACCTTATTGCCCATGCTGGTATTTCGTGGGTTATTTCGCAACATTTATTTGGTCTTCAAAATAAAAACAAGTATGTAGTAGCAGCTGTTATTGCCTGGAAATTTAACTCATGAACATCTTAATTTTTTTATGCTTATTTTTGTTTACTGATATAAGCGCAAATAACGATGAGAAGGAAGAAATAGAAACAGTAAAGATTGGCAATCTGGCGTTACCCACTTCGCAAATGCCCGGTCCTCTTGTTTCTTTTGGTCAAAACACTGTGGATAAAGGCGATCTACAAGCTTTTGTCTTCCCTGACATTCTTAAAGGTAAGAACAGAGAATTTGTGGAAGTTGCGCCAAGCATTCTTTATGGTATTCGCGACGATTTATCTATTTTTATCGAATTTTCAGTTGCTGCAAAATTTAAAGAAGATGGTCAACAGTCGCATGGCATTGAAGACACGTTGATTCAATTTGAATACACATTTTATAATAAACAGAGCTTAACTTATATTGACCAGGCTACTATTGTCACCGGCATCGTCATCCCAACGGGATCAGCATTTAAAATTCCGCCAACAGGCTTTGGATCATTGAGCATATTCCTTGGCGCGACGGCGAGTCACACAGCAACTGACTGGTATTATTTTGTATCACCTGCTGCACTACTCACCACATCTCATAGAGGTACTAAATTTGGTAATATATTTTTCTATCAGGCTGGCCTTGGTAAAAATATAAGTTATGTCCCAGACAAGTGGATTTTTACCTGGATGGTAGAATTTGATGGCACTTGTCGACAACGAGATAGAATATTAGGCAGTATTGATCCTGATTCTGGTGGAAATACCATTTTATTAGGTCCTTCATTATGGTTCTCAACACAACACCTTATTTTGCAAGCTGGTATTTCGTGGGTCATTTCACAACATCTCTTCGGTATACAAAATAAAGATACGTATTTTGCATCAGCCAACATTGGCTGGAAGTTTAACTAATATAAAATTTTCTATTTGAAACAAACCTATCGTAGCCGTTGCCAGTCTAGCACCAATTGCCACTTAGCAATTTCAATGATAAAATTAATACTGTTATTTTAATTAGACAAATTCGATGGAGGCGCTTCATATGAACGCACGAATTCTTATCACAACCAGTTTTTTGACCATTCTGGGTATTGGCATTGCGGCAGTTCTTTATGTTGTGCGTCCTTTTCCTTTTAAATCTCTCACGCAAGAATTATCTGCCAAGGTTACTGAACAATCAGAAGAACAGCAGATTATGCAACAAAGCATATCTCAACCAGATATAGCTCCCATCGATACGCAAAAATTAGCAGTCCCCCAAGAGCACGATATCCAATCAGAAAAAATTCAAAAAGCTCCTGCCCCACTACAAAATCTAAAACGTGGCGATATATCCCTGAAATTTACCTCACAGCTGCAAGAACTTGAACAAGTGCCATTGCAAGTTCATGGCAAAATTCCCGAATGGCTATCAGGAAACTTATTGCGCACAGGACCAGCGCTCTTTGAAAGTAAACAAGGCACTGCGCCGCAGTGGTTTGATGGCTGCGCAATGATTTATCAATTTAACGTTGATAAAGGTCGCGTGAGCTATTCGAATCGATTCCTTCAGACTGATTACCTGGATCAAGTAAAAATTGAAGGTAGATTTGGTATGAAAAAGGAGGCAAGCAGCGGATTATTTGGACGTCTTGGTGCACTCATGGCAACCGATGTCAAACCAACCTATGATAATGGCAATAACAATATTTGCCTTATCGGTGATTGTGTCTGTGCACTGACTGAAACGCCATTGCATACTTGTTTTGATCCCGTTACTTT
>Ga0207124_1024_pt1 | contig 28286 bp, 21 predicted proteins | sample Alteio_BWMinHeat_37_FD_153506 | JGI IMG/M metagenome (GOLD analysis project Ga0207124, IMG submission 153506) | Enriched cells from forest soil in Barre Woods Harvard Forest LTER site, Petersham, Massachusetts, United States -... | ecosystem: Environmental > Terrestrial > Soil > Temperate forest >... | reverse complement strand
GTCAGCGGCTAGTGCGCCATCACACCCTCTATATTGTGATGCCACCACCATATATCCAGAGCGCGCCAGCATACACAAATAATCGCAGATTGTGAGCAGATCGAGTTTGCCAAAGTCTCGATATCCGCCGCGATTATAGATGATTACCGGGTAGAGTGTAGTTGTTGTCAGCAGTGGCCGCACAATAAATCCGCGCACCGGAATGCCATCGCTCATGTAACGAATATCCAAAACTTCAAGATCAGTAATAGTCTCGTAGAGGCGACGATATTCTTCGTACACGTTTGCTGAAATTTTATGTTGATAGAATTTAGGTGTGTCTTGGTAATGTTCTGGCTGATACCGTTTTTTGGAAATTATTTCACCGTCGTTATAGGCGTGAATTTGTGTAGCTAGGACAAGAGTGAGCAAAAAATGGGCAATATACTTCATATAAGTCCCCCCTCATAATGAACTGTTATGCCACTAACAATGTAATGCTTTCACCTTCCCGTTGTTAAGATTTTGTTCTACTTCGCCAGAAAACCCCAAGCCTTTCAAGGCTGGGATGAATAGCAGGATAGAACCCTTGCAAGTTCGTAGAGCGCAGTAGGTTTTTTTTGGCTTCGAAGAATTCCGCGGGATACACCGACTTAAAAGCCTGCAAAGTAATTTTTGCCAATCAAAAGAAGAGCCGCGATTTAATTCGCGGCTCTTTCTTTTACATTTTTACCGGTTTTGAAATTCCCAAAAGGTCAAAGCATCGAGCAAATTGTTGCTGCAAGATCTGGAGCAGGGCGAGACGTGCACGTGTTTTAGTAATATTTTCACTATCCAGCACACGTGCTTGTGCATAATATTTATGAAATGCATTAGCAAGTTCGATGGTGTAATAAGCAAGGAGATGTGTTTGGTAGTTACAGCTGATGCTCATTAACAGTTCTTTGAGAGAAACTATTTTTTTGAGCAAGAAAGATTCTGCAGCGCCAATGTGTTGCAAATCTTGGGTACTAATATCCTTAAGCGCCGCTTCTTGATGAGCTTTTTCCATGATGCTGTTTATGCGCACGTAGGCATATTGTATATAATATACCGGATTTTCTTCTGTCGTTTTGAGTGCGAGATCGAGGTCAAATTCAAGTTGTGCATCCGCTTTGCGATTTAAATAAAAGAAGCGAGCAACATCGGTGCCCACGGTTTCAATAACATCTTTGAGGGTGACAATATTGCCGGCTCGTTTGGACATGCGGACCATTTCGCCGCCGGCTTTCATTTTAACGAGTTGATAGAGGATAATATCTAGTGGCTCTTTAACGCCCAGTGCTTGTCGCACACTCTGCAAGCGAATTTCATAACTATGGTGATCATGGCCGAGAATCATAATCAAATGATCTGCACCGCGCTCAATTTTGTTATAGAGATATGCGATGTCTGCTGAAACATAGGTCAGTTCTCCAGTTGCCTTACGCACGACGCGGTCTTTGTCATCGCCAAAATCGGTTGATTTAAACCATGTTGCACCTTCTTGGGTATAAAGGTAACCGCGTTTATCGAGTACTGCCAGAGCCTTATCAATAGCGCCGCTGATATGCAGCGCTTTTTCAGAAAACCAAGTATCAAATGCTATGCCATAATCTTTGAGTGTTTGTTTGATATCTGCAAGCATGTGCTCTTTGGCATATTCTTCAAAAAAATGAAGGTCTTTTTGCAAGAGCTCACTGCCATAGGCCCGAATTGCTTTATGCGCAAGCTCAACTAAATATTCACCGTGATATGCTTCTTCTGGAAGTTGTACATCGTGACCAAGTACCTGCAGACAACGAATTTTGAACGAATTTGCCAGTTTTTGCATCTGTGCGCCGGCATCATTGATATAAAATTCTTTGATGACCGCATGTCCCAAGAAACGCAAGATGGTACCGAGCGCATCACCTATGATGCCACCACGGCCATGGCCAAGATGCAAGGGACCTGTAGGGTTGGCGCTTACAAACTCAAGGTTGTATGATTTTTTGTGCTCATGTGATGAAAGTTTAAAGAAATTATCACGTGCGGTGAAAAGTTCTTGGGCAAGTGTTTGAAAAGAATGCGGTTGTAATGTGAAGTTGAGAAAACCTGGACCCGCGATTTCTATTGAGGCAATGTGCTCATTTTTGAATTCAGTGACAATTTGTTGAGCAACTTCGCGAGGATTTTTTTTCTGCTGTTTTGCAATCACCATGGCGCTGGTGTTATTCAGATCGCCAAATTGTTGCTTGTTTTCATCAACATTGATTACTAGTTGATGCACTGTGAGATTTTCGGGCTTTAAGCCAAATGTTGCGGATAAATAGGTATGATAGGAGTGTTGGATTTTTTCTAATAGATTCATGAGTGTGCACTTAATTTAAAATATTATTGAATTCATCAGGTGACAGTCTAATATCTCTCAAGATCGCTCGCATTAGTCCCCGAGCTATAGATCTACCCTATGTGATGTGGAACTGTTGTTGCTCGACCATCAGTATGTTTATAAAAAACATGACTACCTTTTTGACGTATTTTTTCAAATCCAAGTATAAAAAGAATCTTTTCGATCTCATGAGCTGTTAATATACGTAGCCTTGTCAAATTTTTACCTCAAGTTGTTGGACTCCAATAAATTCGGGTAAAGATTTTCTTTCTTCGGGATTTAGCTCTTCGAGGCATAATTCTACAACTTCTTTTAAATTTTTTAAAAGCTCGTCCATGGTTTCGGCTTGTGTATGAGCTCCCGGTATTGAAGGGACAATTGCAACATATAATCCTGACTCGATATCTTTTTCTATGTAGCTTGTTATTTTCATATTTCTTACCTTTATTTTTATAGGAATAGGTTCTTTTTAGTATAGCCAGGTTGCTGCTATGATTGAAGGCTTTTAATTTTGCCGTAAAAATTATCCAATTCTATCAAGCTGTGGGGGGTTTCGGTGCTTGCTTTACAATCCATTCATATTTAAAGTTATTAAATAACGATTTTCAACGAATTTTAGGTTTTTAGATAATTAGATGAAAATAGCAGTTTTAGTATCTGGTGGTGTTGACAGTTCTGTAGCCTTAGCTTTACTCAAAAGCCAAGGCCATGATGTGACTGCCTTTTACCTGAAAATATGGCTTGAAGATGAACTTTCTTCGCTTGGGCAATGCCCGTGGGAAGATGACTTAAGTTATGTTCGCACGGTGTGTGCTCAGCTTGATGTGTCACTTGAAGTCATGTCGCTGCAGCAAGAATACTGGGATCACATAGTTGCCTACACCATTGCTGAAGTCAAAGCTGGTCGTACGCCAAACCCCGATATTTTCTGTAATCAAAAGGTAAAATTTGGCTTCTTCTTAGAACGTCTTGATCCCAACTATGAAAAAGTTGCCACGGGTCATTATGCGCAAGTACTTGAACGTGATGGGGTCCATTACCTTAAAAAAGCACCGGATGCCATCAAAGACCAGACCTATTTTCTGTCCTATCTCAATCAACAACAACTTGCACGTAGCATGTTCCCCATTGGACATCTTACTAAAAAGCAAGTTCGTGAGCTTGCACATACATTTGATTTGCCAAATAAAGATCGTAAAGACAGTCAAGGCATCTGTTTCTTAGGGAAATTTAAATTTAGTGATTTTCTGCGGCACCATTTGGGCACTAACTCAGGTGATCTAGTCGAGTTTGAAACTGGTAAAAAGGTTGGTACTCATAATGGTTTCTGGTACTATACGATAGGTCAACGGCAAGGACTTGGTCTTGCTGGCGGTCCTTGGTATGTGGTGAAGAAAGATGTGCACACAAATTGTGTCATTATTTCTCGCATGTATCACGCGCCTGACAAATTGCGCGATTCATTTGACGTTGAATCAGTACATTGGTTTTCAGGAATTATGCCCGCAACCAACGATATTTCGGTAAAAATTCGACATGGCGCACATGCATATCCTTGTGCTTTGCAGGCCGATAAGGGTAATGATAATGAAGATATGCTTCGGGTTAGGTTGCCACACAATGACCAAGGTATTGCGCCAGGGCAGTTTGCGGTGTTTTATCACGGAGAAATTTGTTTAGGCGGCGGCATCATCAAGCAAGATGAGAATATTTAATTGGGGTTCCATCGAATTTATGAGATGGGGTAAAGGATTTCATGAAGCTTAAAACAAATCTGATTGCATGGGTGCAACAACTGCCAGATCATGAAAAACGTTTAACGTTTTCTACTGCCTTGACCATTGGCCGCATGGCGCTAATCCCAGTTTTAATAGCTACCATTGTGGCGCAATGGTGGATCTCCTCTATGGTTTTGTTAGCAATTGCAGCAATAACAGATGTTCTTGATGGTTTTTTGGCCCGCCTCTTTAATGAACAAACACTGCTTGGTGCGTTATTAGATCCGCTTGCTGACAAGCTTTGCACGATTGGTAGTTTTTCCGCACTTGCGTATATTCAGCGTATTCCTTCCTGGTTTTTTGTGCTGGCTTTGATAAAAGAGGTGCTCCAAATTATTGGTGCCGGTAGTTTTGTGTACCGTTTCCATGAATCGGTAAAAATACAGGCCACGGTGTTAGGCAAAGCAGCCATGGTGGGGCAAACAATTCTCATTTCGTGGGTGTTATACTCCGAATTATTTTCACTATTACCCAATCTGATCGAATATTGGTTGCTCTTTTGTGTGAGTATTTTGATGATTTCTTCGTTGTTTTATTATGCCTATATTGGCTTGCAATATTATTTGTGGGGCCCGCAATATGAATAAACTTGTTCTTGGGTTTATAGTGATAATGCTGGGAAATACACTATCAGCAGAAAATTTTGTGCTGAAATCTAAAAAAAAAGGACCTTCGAGCACTACGCTCAAGGAATCATGTGCCACTATTTGCACGGCAGTTTTTGAGCGGATTCCTGGGGTTCTCTCATCCATCTCAGAAGCGCATAGCCTGATGTTCCACTTGGGTACCGATTTGCTGGAAGGTGAAAAGAACTCATTTTTTGCTAAAGCTTCCAAGGAGCAATTGCAGGAATTCCAAGCCGAATTAGCTGCCCTTGACCGAGAAATAGAAGCTTCAATCTCAAAAATCAACCAACGAATTACCCATATCAAAACGCTTGAAAAGCGTCTTATAGGGTAAAACTCCCTAATACTGATCTGTCCTCCTCCTTCAAATTTTCAATTAGAAAGATTTATATCTGTTTTTGCCTGCCTTTTTGCATTAGAGGATTTTTATGGTAAAATTATCATATCGTAAGAAATATGAATATGGAGGCCATAATGGTTAAATTATCACGAATATTAATTCTTGCTGGGTTCATGCTTGGGGAAGTTGCAGCTTTTGCTGTTCCGGTTACCCCCACCTATGACCCGCAACGCTTTATAAACTCTTTCGAAGAAATTATCAGAGCTGAAGGTTCGGCCGAGGCTGCAAGCTCTTCTGATCAAATGTTTTCTCATGTACAGCAAGCAAAACGTCTTAAAAAGACATTTTTCGAGATACTTGGCGTAATTGATGACGCCTTGTTGTATTGGCAAGATCAAAAAGATTCACCATATCGTTACCTCATAAATAAAGGCCCTCAATATTGGGTAAAGGGTATTCGACTGGCAGAAGAAGAAATTGCCCAAAATATTGCAACCTTGCAACGACATCAAGAGCATTATGCTGCAATGTTAGGAAAAATGTCTCAAATTATGCAGCGTGCCAAAATTGAAACTACAACCACAAAAGAAGCAGAATATGTAAAAGATGCTAAATGGGTTGAATTGTACAAAAAAGCAGCCTTGAATTCTTTAAAACCTGTCGAAGCGCCATCCCATTTTAAACGTTATTGGGTACGTTACACTGCCGCGGGTCTTGGTTTAGCAGGTCTTGGTCTTTATGCCTATGCGCAGCGTGATAAAATTGCAGAATTAATAAATCGGGCACAAGAGGGAGCTAGGACAAATTGGAATGATCATTTTGTTGCTCCAGTGAAAGATTTATCTCGGATGGTTTTTCCTGAACCTAAAGAACAAATCGGTACTAGAGCTAAAGATGTGACTGAATTAGGGAATGATGTTATTCGGGAAACATCCAGTCGAGCAGCTGCCTTCCGTAATTCATATATTCAGTCCTTAAAGAAATGTCAACCATATTGGGATGCAACAGGAAACAAAGATGTAGAGGCTATTGCCGATTTAAGTATAAGAACTGGGGTTTCACCCTTGGATGATAAATTGACAGAAAGTGCTAATACATACAAAGGATGGTTCACTTCATTTATACCATTAACATTGGCCAGTGCTCAAGGAACTTTGGCGCCTTTCCTCAAAACTGTTTCTGATTTAGCTGAAATGCATGTTGATGGAATTAAGAAGATAGATAATTTAGCAAATAAGGCAGATAAAGCCTTTGATAATAATCGTTTAACTATAACATTGCTACAATGCGTTGTTCCAGCTGGCTCAGCGGTTGTTAGTGCTTGGCTACTAAAAAAGGGCATCAATTTCATGAAACCACGTGGAAAAGATTTCCAGCCAATACGTACAACCCTTGCTGATCTGCATCGCATATTAAATAAATATACGGAAAATCAGTCTCAGCACATGTCAGAGGTTGATGAAGGCTTGTATACCTACTATGCGAACAAACTGGTCAACCAAGTGTTCTCACTCGTGGAAGTACGTCTCATTGATGAAGTTATGAAAGATGTGCGCGATTTAACAAGTCAGCTTTCTAGTAGACAGAAAGTTGCCGTAATCGATCGCATGTATCGTACGCATGCATTTTTGAACACAAATAAGAAATAACATACTTTTCTCGTATTGTTGAATCGGGACTGCCATCTGAGTCCCGATTTTCATGTACCTAATTACTTGGTATAAAATACTTATTATTCCGCTCGTGGTGAGTGATTTGCGAAGCTTTAGCGTAGCAAATTGTATCGAACCATTAGTCCGATAAAAAACCCTTCGATACACCTCGCCCAGCCTTCGCTTATCCAGGCCTTCCGGCTTGGCAAGCTTCGGCGGGCAGGCTGGGCCTTTAGTCCTGAGCTTAGCCGAAGGCTCGGCACTCAGGGCGAGCGGTTGGGGTATAAACTCGGGAGATGTGCACTACTTAGCGGGCCTTACTATACTTACTGCTTGGGATAAAAAAGTTTTCTGCTACACTACATTAATATTGATGCTATTTTAGAAAGGTTTATTATGGCAGATTTTAATCGTGTAATTATTATTGGAAATTTAACGCGTGATCCGGAACAACGCCAACTTCCATCAGGACAATCGGTATGTCGTTTGGGGATTGCAAGCAATCGCCAATATCGCAATAAGCAAACTGGTTCCATGGTGCAAGAAGTGTGTTTCATCGATATCGACGTGTGGGGACCGCAAGCTGATAGCTGCAAACAATATTTACAAAAAGGTCGTCCAGTATTAATAGAAGGCCGCCTTAAATATGACACGTGGCAAGACGCCGCAGGCCAAACACGCAGTAAGCATTCCGTGGTTGCTGATCGTGTAGTATTTCTAGGTTCCGCTGGTGCGACAGCTGAAGCGGGTGAAGATGCGGTCGTTGGAGCTACTATGGCACAACCTGAACCTGCAACACAACTCGAAAAAGATTTACTTGAGCAGATTGATCAAATCAAAACGCGCACTGAGGCAAAGAAAAAGGCTAAAAAAACTGAATCTGCTGAATCAGCTGCAGCCCCTGCTGGCTCCTTCAAAGATGAACCGCCTTTCCAAGATGAATTGCCTTTCTAATTACTCATTTTTCTGAAATTTTATAGGTGCTTCCATAGAAGCACCTATTTTTTTATAGCATAACATCCTGAAACTGCCACATTAGTTTCAATTTTTAGTTACACAAATTGACAGATTGAATTTATTTGTGCGATACTAGCAATGACATGAGCATTCTCTACAAAACGGGGGAGAAAAAGATGAACATAATGCAGTCGAGCACACTAAAATTTCTTAAAATTATCATGGTTCTCAGTAGTTTTTTTTCTAAAGCTTCAGAGCAAGATGAGACAACGGTACAAACATTATCCTTTGATAATGTGTTTTTAGCGTCTCCCTATAAACAAGTTCTTGATGCCTGTATGAGTTTGTGTGGTGATTTAGATGTCTGGAGTTCCCTCGATAGTTCACCCGATGTTGATTTCAAAGAACCGGTTGAATTGTTAGCCGGAAAATTACTTTTTATTGAGCAAGCCGTAGCCTCCATGCTCGCAAAGCAAACGTATATTTCTTATGAGGATCTTGAATATTTGTTACATGTCCTTGAAGGCATTGAGCGAGAATCGGCTTTTTTAAAACGAGCACTATCTAGTGAATGCAAAGAAATTCTTGGCCATCTCTTTGCTACCATGAAGGATACTCTTGAAAAACGTCTTGCACTATTCTAATGCAACAACACCCGAATTGGTTCCGGCGAGCAAAATACCACTCATGCCTATCTGCTCAACCCAATAAAAATTAAATACATCTGCTAATGCAGGGTCGGTCAATATGAGATCAGTGGTATGAGTTGCTGCGGTTAATCCCCATTCAAGTCCATTGTAGGGAATTACCGACAATTTGGTATTACCACATCTATCTTGACTGCGTTTGATCACAAAAAATCTACGTGCACCATCGCTCCAAAAAAAGGTGATTTCACTCAATGTGGCAAAATTAGCGCTCGTCAGACTGTTGTTAAAATTAAATGGATCAAAGCCGTATGCAGGTGTTGTACCTTGTGTTGGCAATGAAGATAGCTGTCTAATTATACTATTTTCGAGCGTTGCACAACTATTTGCTTGGGCAAAAGTAACTGGCCATGTGGTTGGTTTTACCGGTGTTGAGGGCCCAAAAACGCCAGAATAAACGGTAAGATTGCCTGGCAGCAATTGCCATGCCGCTTGCGTTTGATTAGTAGCATCTAGGATACCGTTCATGCCTATTTGATTTGAATTAGAGCCAAACACTCCACGAGTTGTTGCTAAGACGAGTTGTTCGACCGTGCCATTGCCCACCGTTTGAATGCCAAAAAATGCGATGGTCGAGCTTAAATCAGAGCCTGGCGCAGCGATGCCCGATTCTGCGATGAGGCGTATATTACTAGGAGCAAACATTGCAGTTACGGTTGCTTGATAAGGGATGCTATAAACACGACTTTTAAATCCGCTCAACGCACTTGTTTGCGTTGTAACAACATACAAACAACCATTGGTAGTATTTCCCGATGCTTGCATGGCCACAACCGATCCAACAATATTTGGTGCTTGCGTCCATACTCCCGTAGCAAACGGTGTTAGATTTACAAAACCGAGACTTGAAGTAAGGAATCCGTTGCCACCTGGGTTTGAGGCAAATACGAACAGTCCTTGCTGTGAGCCTGCAAAGAAATAATTGACGCCAGGTGCAGTTTGTTGCGAATAGGCAAGTGATGTAATGCTACCAGCAAATGGCAGTGGAGATACCGCAAAGAATTGGGGTACATTGAAAATAGTATTAACTTGTTGGGCACCATTAACTGCGAGCGAAGTTGATATCAGTGCAAATGCAACTTTATTATTGCCACCAAATAATGCATAGCGTGGAGCGGGAGGTAGTTCTGCTGCTAAATCACGCGTTGCGCTAGAAAGATCGAGTACACTAAAACATCCATCAGGAAATGTTTGATTGAGTATTGCCGGAAGATTGGTAGGTTGCTGTGCTTGAATGAGTACGGGTAATGCTGGTGTTGGAATCAAGCCTGCGCCTGCGCCAAAATCCCAGCTGGTGGTTGCTATAGTAGCAGAAGCACTTGACGTGGTACTGCCATCAATTGCCCAGATTTTTCCGTTTAATGCATCAACATCAAAGAATTTAATGCGACCGAGGTCAGCGGTTGATTGTACCGCAGAAAGTCCTAAATAAGGAAAAGCACGTTTGCTCCATGGTGTCCATCCGCTGATAACACCATTTTGGTCAAACAGCGCCTCAGAATATAAAATGCCGGTTTCATCTGCGTTATCTTGTACGTTGCTAAATGACACATAGACGGTATCACCTACAACTACAAGATCTGAAATGGCAGTCGGCACTTGGATGGGCAAAGGGCCGGCACCAACTACCGCAAAAGGATCACTCGCTAAAGGAAGGTCAGCGTTCACCACAGCCGGTACCACAAATTGTTTAGTTGCAGAATCAAACATGGTTTTGTTTGCCAAAACGCCTTGGGTTGGGTTGGTTGGATCACCAACATTAACAAGCGGTAATGCAAACAGCGTGTTATTCGGAGCTCCCACGCCGCCATTCACAATGAGATAGAAGGGGCCTGTGCTGCAATGCATAGTGCGCACATTAAAGAGCGATACATTAACTGTAGTTCCATTGTTAACAGCGCCTACAATGTTGTTATGAATAGCATCGAATGCTGCAGCAGGGGCCGCATTTACATAGTTGAGAACGCCATTGCTGGTAACATTGGCAACGATGAGAGAAATTACGCCGTCAGTTGGCAAGGCAACTCCCGAAGTCAATGGCAGACCAATGTACAACCTTTGCAAAATACTATCCCAAAATAACGCTGCTTTATTGAGGGGATTGAATGTTGGTTGTGTGGTGCCAATAAGTATGTTAGGGGTTGAGGGATCAAGTCTTGCAGCTTTAACAGCGGTATCGCCAGGTTGTGCTGCTGTCTGAAATATAGTTAAGCCGGTGGGGCCAAAAGCAACCACGGCAATACCGCCATTTGGTTGCCCAAAACTTCCGCCACTTGGCGCAACGGCGGAGAAAATTTGTGCATCACTCGCCGCAATCGTTACAATGTTATTTATAACATTGCCATTTACGCCAGACGCTCCTCCTGCGTCGAGTAAATCGGCAGGAAGTTGAATATAGGTGCCATTAAATGTGAGCACGTTCGTGCGCTTTGGTAGTGCGCTAGGAACAAAGGCAACATCGGGAAAAGGTTCGCCTTCTGCAGTGATAAGCGTTAAAAAATTGACACTATTAACACCGGTAGGTGCAATTGCAGTAGCGATTGGTGCAAGAACTCCGCTCGCAATGCCAAAAAATGAAATGGCAAATCCACCCGAAATACCACCCGTAGTTGGTTTAAGACCAACATAAAAATTCTGATTAAACCGATCAAATGCCTTTGCTATCACTGGTGCAGTAAAAGTTATGAGTGGGTTAGAGCTATTGCCTTTGGCAATCATGGTGGCACGTGTATGTTGTGGAAGTTGCAAAATAGAGATTAATAATAAATATTTTATTATTTTGACTTGTGGTTCGACTAGGCTCACCACGAACGGATTAAAAGATTCCGTTTGCCTTGAACATAGTCGAAGAGCGTTAAGTTCAAACATCTACTCTCCCTTAATTTTTTACTATTAATAATTTGTTATATCTGGGTAAGTGTCATATTTTTATTTCCCGTTCGTGGTGAGCATAGTCGAACCATAACGAACGACTATAGATCAATCTTCAATACTGAAATGCGATATCGAGTCCTGAATATGCTCCGCCAAATGAAGTTTTGAACACGCGTCTTCCGCCCAATGCCTGATTATAGAAGAGCCCAAGGCGAACTCCCCAATTGCTACATTCTTGAGTCAAATCAAATTCTGCCAGAAGATTCAGCGTGCTGCGGTTCCATCCTGCAAGTGCTGCATCGCTGTTTACTATCAGAGGATTAAAACAAACGGTATCGCTTGGGTTGGCAAAGGATCTATTTCGCTGTGCATAGGAGTAACCGATGAGGAGTGAAAGTCCGTGACAAAAATGATCAGCCTTAAGATAACCACCCGTAAGCCAGACGGTACCTCCTTTTAAATTTGCTGTGCCAGAAGCAAGCTCGATAAGACCAGATTGTTCAAAAGCGGTTTTAAAACGCGCGCAATCAAGTCTGCTGCCAAAGAAAATTCCTTCAAAATATCCTCCCATGGTCAGCCATTCATAGAGCCCAACTGAAGCAGCGGCGGAAATTGGAAGCCCCAAAAATCCATCGTACCCCAGAGAAATGCTGAAGGCTTGGTTTGGGTTCTTTACTTTTCCTGTGGGCAAGAGGACCCCTGTTTTTAGCGTGGCATCAATATAATCAAACCAGCAGGTGCCTTCATAGTTGATGGTCCATCCGACTAATAAGCTGATATCCCCAATGCCCGTGGACTTGGTAGGACCGGTTGAGATGTTATAGCGAGCCATAATGGCATCAAATTGGTTTAAAAATGTTTGCCATTGCGGCGTGTTGATATTCGGGAAAATATTATCGTTTGGAGAAAGATCGATGAAGCGAATATTTTTTACGCTCAGGGAGCGTAGCGGTGCATAAAATTGTAGAAAGAAACCATAATTTAAATTCTGGGCAAGCATGAGAGTAGCTTCAGTCATACTAAAAAAACCAGAAACCGACATTTGTCCAAAAGTGCTGCGACTTGGTAAACTTTCTAACAGCAGGAGGGTGAGATCTTGCAGATTGCTCATATCTTTGTTGGGCACTCCCTTGCCAAGAAATTGCATATTGTAGGTACCATAGAGATCAAGCAGGGGAACCCTTGTTCCGCAGCTGCTGCAGTCCAAACTACAGCTTGTCCAACCGCCCCCCAGAGATACTTCGTAGGTTGCAAGCCAGGGGTATTCAAGACGTGGTTCTGGCCCCAGATAGGTGGCTCTATAGAAATGAGCATTATCAAAGGCAAAACTTACGGTAGAACAGAGCACGAGGGTCATGACACTAATAGATTTACGCACGGCAGCATAATTCATAGCTATTTCCTTTTTATGTATTCAGGTAAGAGTAGTTACTAGGTATAGAAAAAATGGGAAAAAAAGGGAAGAAAATGCTATAATTGCTCTATATATGATTGAAATCGAATTGAATTATAAGGATATTTTTATGGAAGAAACAAAACCTGAATCTCAAAACACTGGCTCAAGCGAATTGGATCAATGCAAATTGGCGGTTGAGGAATGGAAGAACAAATTCTTACGAGCGCAGGCAGATTTTGACAATTTTACTCGTCGTATTGAGCGCGAAAAAGTAACTTGGCTACGATTTGGACAAGCGGCCTTGCTAAAAGATCTGTTACCTATCGTCGATAATGTTGATAGAGCTCTTGCCAGCCAATCCAAAACCCCAGATTTACAACAACTGCTTATCGGATTTGAGCTCATTGGCAAGGAATTTCACAAATTTTTGACCGCTCAAGGCGTTGAAGAAATAAAGCACGTAGCTACCTTTGATCCTCAGTTGCACGAGGCGTTGATGCGGGTAGAGTCTCATGAACACAAACCAGGGGAAATTGTGGCAGTTTTGGAAAAAGGTTATCTGTTTAAAGGTGAAGTATTGAGACCTGCAAAAGTGAGCGTAGCTCAATAATTTTGGCTTAAAAAAAGCCTGTAAACCCCCGCCGATTTAAATCAAAATCGGCGGGGGTTTTTGTTGTATTGCAACTTGAATATAATTTCTGGTATTATTTAAAGTAAAGCTATGTATGGCTTCAGGAAGATGTGCCAGAAGGTACTTCGTAAAAAGGAAGATGTAATGAAAAAATTACTAGGAAGCATCATATTTTTAGTGATGACACTACCCTTGCAAGGGATGAATGTCTCGCAGCTCAAAACATTGATTGGCCATACCGAGTTTATCAGCGCGATAGCATGGAGGCCTGATGGCACTATGATTGTTACAGGATCGTCGGATACTACTGCAATAATATGGGATGTAGAAACTGGAAAACAATTAGGACAGTTAACTGGTCATACTGGTCCTATAACGTCAGTTGCTTGGTGTCGTAATGACAGAATTGTTACAAGTTCTTTTGACGAGCGTATTGCACGGATATGGGGCCCACCTGGCCAAGTAATTCATCAATTACATCATCCAATGTCTGTGCGTGCCGTTGCCTGCTTACCTGATGGTCGAATTGTTACGGGGGGTGGCGATGGCATTGTAAGAATATGGGATACAAATGGCCAAGAAGAGATGCGTTTAATTGGGCATACTGAGCCAGTTAATGACATTGCAGTAAACGATGATGGTTCATTGATTCTCACAGGATCCCTAGATAACACAGCGCGGGTATGGGATGCTGGAACGGGAGAAGAGCTCCTAAGATTAGAAGACGATGATTTGTGGCGTGTAGCATGGTGTCAAAATAGGATTGTTACCGGAACACTAGCTGGCGGAATAAAAATATGGAAAGCAGCTAATGGGGAAGAAGTGCTGAGTATTAATAATAATGGGAATTCTGTAAATGCAGTTGCATGCAGCCAAGATGGTAGTCAGTTCTCACAGGAACTTACGTTGGTGCTCAAATATGGAATACAGATACTGGGGAAAGCGAGAAGGAGTTCGGACACTATATAATAGCAGTAGCATGGAATCCTAAAGGTGACAAGGTTGCTACAGGAGGTGGGGATGGCACTGCAATTATATGGAAAGTATCTAAATGTGTAAGACCCATAGAACCAACGCCTTAATTTGAAGATGTTAGTTTTATTTTTCAAAATAACACTGAAAAGATTAACCCCCGATCATACCGTGATCGAGGGTTTTTTTTACCTACAAAATCATTGATTTTCAGATTGAAATTATTATAAGCTGGATAAGTGAAAGAAGTAATCTTAAATTTGAAAATTACACTAAATATTCAGGAGAAAGTATGAAATCTCATTTTGTGAGTAAAATTTGCCTAGTTTTGATATTGATGAGCAGTTCAATTTATAGTTTTATTCCTTTTAATCCCATAATTAACCCTGCAAATGGGGATCCCTTAACATGGAATGGAAACACATTATCCGGTAGGATAGGTTGGCTGGATGTTCCGCAGCACGGTAAAATCTCGTTTGACCGTGTATTTGCCTTGCAGGATGGTAACGGTTGGATACATTATATTCATCCTGCCAATTTTGATTATGTATTGCCCAAAGGGCTATTTTGCTGGCAATCAGATTGGAAAGGGTATGCAAAACAGTATCTAGGTAATCAGTACCAAGGTCTTTATGATGATTATCTATATTTCACCAAAAATATCCAAAATCGTACCATTAAAGATATTGCGGTTCGCAATCAGCCAGATCAAGATTTTGTACGTTTCGATGGTACAAATTGGATAATCCAGACAGGAAAGCATAAAGGTGGATCATGGGATGCTACTAAACAAAAATTTCAACATCCTTCAGACGTAGTTGACCAATTTTTCCAATGGGCTCAAGAGGATATGCAGAACAACCGTCTCTTTAGACCATTGGCATTTCATATGCTCATGGGTGTGACCGAACAATATATGCGAGAGTTTTTTGGCTCCGATGCCCAACAACTTTTCTTAGCGCGGAAGAACCGTACAAACGTATCAATGCCAAGCATCAAACAGATGGAAACTTCTTTCCCATTAAATCATAAAGATTTTCGATTTCGTCAGTATATTAACCCCCAAGGTCATATTTTATTACCACGTTCACTTGCCCAGTTGCGAAATACAGCCGAACAAGCTGTAAAATTCAAAGGCGCATTAGGAGTTCCAACACTTGTGATTCACGATGGATATGAAATTTTTGAGAGAACCGGTGATCAAGAACAAGCGCGCAAAGAAACGGATGTTCGTTATTTGCTAGCGCACCCTTATTTTAATGATGCTGTGATTATGTCAGCATCTACGCCAGATGGTCTTGAAGGTGGGATTAGCGATCCGGTAGCCTTAGTCAGCGAAATGCAATGGGCGCCGACGCAAGGTGAAGAGATTGCATTAGCAGCGGGACTTGCTATTTGGCTAAAATATTATGATCAACGTTATCACATGTTTGAAGACGTGAAAAAAATCCAGTTACAGGGTAATAAAATAGTGAATATATTTTCAGCATTAGACGATAACGATATACCAACTATCAAGGCGATTCTGCATAAAAACGTAATGGTCACCAGTGGTTATTATCCATCGTATTTTTTGGATCAGCAATTAAATAAAGATGAGCAACAACGAGTGAATTACGTACATACTAATATGATAATTGATCCCAAAAGAAATCCTATAAATTTATTCAACTCACTTTTGCGCGTTCAACAAGCTACTAATGAAATTGGTGTTTTGGGAGATCAGCATGTAAATGTAATCCTTAATTCTGCATTAAATCTGCGGGGCCATACCAATGACAAGGTATATACCGAATCCGCGAAAATAATTTTAAAGGCGATGTATCTCAATACCTTATATTCTGCAATCACCTTGAGAAAACAAAAGGTAATTTTAACATTGCTTGGTGCTGGCTCATTCGAAAATAAACTTTCTTGGATTGGCGATATTCTACAATCTGATGAAGTTGCAGATATCATCACACAAGGAGGCCTAGAAGTGCATGTGCTGATTTATCCAGATTTTCGTGCCGGTAGAAAATTTCAGTTTCCAGATTACCCTGATTTCAAAACTTCATTAGATATGTTGAAACAAAAAATTCAAAGTGGTTCTTCTAAGCAGCAGATATTTAAGAAAGAAGAAAGGGAAGATGAGGCTGAGCAAAAAATTAGAGAACTAGTAACAACGAGGGCAATTCAGCAGCGTGCACAAGAAAAGCAGCAGCAAAAGAGTGGACAGGGTTCGAGTTCCCAACCACAACAACAGCAGCAAAAAAGGGGGGAAGGTTCAAGTTCGCAACAACCTCCGCAAGAAATGAATTGGATGGACCAGGTTACTGCATGGTTTAATGGATAGAGTTGCTGCGGCTAATGGCCTACTCTCATATAGTTCAAGAGTCCTATCACCAATTCGATGAAGATAAGAATAATAATAAGTACTGACAAAAGGTCTTCACGAATGGCATCAATTTGATTTTGATAGACCGAGCGCACATCCTGGATAATGTTAAGTTTACGGGCGATCGACTCCTGCCAGTTTTTTAGATCAAGTTTATCAACGAGCAAATTGTACATCTCAGAAAAATAGGCTTCCCCAACGAGCTTAATGCTATCTTCAAGCCGCTCAACAATCACCGAAATATCTACGCGCAGTTTACCAAGGTCGGCCATGGAGCCGCCACTCGAACCAATGAATGGTAAATAAGCAGAAAGTGGTAATTTGTGTGGTTGGCCTTCATAAATAATATTCAGTTGTTGATCGAGCAAGCGGTCGAAATAGCGCAGTTCAAGCTGTTGAATGTTGCTAAATTCAAACAGATGCAACAGTTCTTCATATTCTTCGTCGTACATGAAGGTGGCTTCAGTATCGATCACAATCAAGTCACCACGGAAATAACCGATAGCATCTTCTAGAATTTCATCTTTGTGGTATTCGGATAATGTTTCCGTTTCAAAGCGCAACATAGAAGCAATCACACCGCCGTATTGATTTTTGAGCGTCGCGATATCAAGTTGGTCAGGTTGCGGATCCACTTGAATAACCAAATAGGATGAGCGTGTTTGGAAAAATTTTGGTTTTGCGATGAATTTTTTTATTTTTTTAAATACCGCGCTTACATCATTGACACTTTGTTCTTGATAGATGTCATCCAGCTCATTGAGCGTTGCGCGCACATTTTGCAACGTATCGTTGAACGGAATTTTATATGCAAATGAAATGGCACCAAAATTGTGAACTTTGCAGGTCGAAAAACGGCTGCTGGAATGTGGATGGGGCAAATCGATCGCCAGCGGCATATGAAAGTTTTTGAAATATTTTGGCAAGCTCAGTGGCTGAGAAATGACAACATTTGAAGTTCGAATTGATTCTAAATTGATATCATCACCAACGTCAAAGGCATGAAAAATAAAAATATTGCCACTAAATATATGAGTTTCGGTACTTTCGCTTGATTTGTTTGTCATAGAGACTCCACATTAATTGAATCCCCCAATGTATCAAATTGGGTTATCTATTCTTCCTTTTTCAATAAGCTTAGAAATGCTTCTTGAGGAACTTCAACATTTCCTACTTGCTTCATTCGTTTTTTGCCTTCTTTTTGTTTTTCAAGCAGTTTGCGTTTGCGTGTGATATCACCGCCATAACATTTTGCGGTAACATTTTTGCGCAATGCAGAAATAGATTCTCGTGCTATTACTTTGGAACCAATGGCTGCTTGGATGGCAATTTCAAACAATTGTCGTGGAATTAATTTACGTAGTCGTTCCACAAGCTCGCGTCCTACATGATATGCTTTGTCGCGATGCACAATAATGGAAAGTGCATCAACCGCCTTGCCGTTCAAGAGGATATCCATCTTAACTAAATCTGCTGGTTCATAGCCAGCTTCTTCATAATCAAACGTTGCATAACCAGAACTTAACGATTTTAGTTGATCATAAAAATCGGTGGCAACTTCATTGAGCGGAAGACGATATTTTAGAATGATACGTTCTTCATCAAGATAATTAAAATCAAGTTGCTTGCCACGTGCGTCTTCGCATAGTTTAATTAAATTACCCACATATTGTTTGGGCACGATGATAGTAGCATTAATGATTGGTTCATCAATCTCTTCTATCATATTTGGTTCCGGAAATTCGGAAGGGTTTTCGATGTCAACCCAGGTGCCATTTGCCATCTTCACTTTGTATAAAACGCTTGGCACCGTGATAATGACCGACATATTATACTCTTGCTCAAGACGCTGCTTGAATACATCCATATGTAGAAGGCCTAAGAATCCACATCTAAAACCAAGACCAAGCGCAGCGGAAGATTTTTTTTCAACACGAACGCTGGCGTCATTGAGTGTTAATTTTTCAACTGCATCGCGCAGCTCATCAAACTCAGAATTATCGATTGGATAAATGCCGGCAAAGACCATTGGTTTAGCGGGTTTAAAACCGGGCAACGGTTGCACTGGTTGTTTGGTGTGATAAATGGTATCGCCAACGCGTGCTTCTTGTACGGTCTTCATGCCCGTGATTACATAACCAACTTGTCCGGTGTAGAGACCTTGCATTGGAGTTTCGCTGGGGTACATCAGACCAATTTCAAGAACCTCATATTCACGCCCTGATTGAGCAAGCACCACATTATCCCCTTTTGCAATGCTGCCATCATGAATTGCTATTAAACAGATCACCCCGCGATATTCATCGAACCAGGAGTCAAAAAGCAATGCTTTTAGGGGAGCATTGATATCACCTTTAGGGGCAGGAATGCGCTCAACAATCGCATTCAAAAGCTCTGTGATGCCTACGCCAGTTTTTGCCGATGTTAAAATGAACTCTTCTTTTTTGAAATCGAAGAGATTAATAAGTTGTTGGCCAACTTTTTCGGGATCCGCATTTGCCATGTCAATTTTGTTAATGACAGGAATCATGGTCAGATCTTGATCAAATGCTAAATAAAAATTTGCCATAGTCTGGGCTTGCACGCCCTGAGCAGCATCGACCAATAATAGAGCGCCTTGGCAGGCATATAATGAACGCGAAACTTCATAGCTAAAATCAACGTGACCAGGAGTATCAATCAAGTTGAGAAGATGGGTGGCTCCTTTATAGGTATAAAACATCGAGGCGGTTTGCGCTTTGACCGTGATCCCGCGTTCTTTTTCAACTTGCAACTTATCAAGAAATTGCTCGTGTTTGACGCGATCAGAAAGCGTTCCAGTAACTTCAAGGAGCCTATCAGAAAGACTCGACTTGCCATGATCAATATGGGCAATAACGGAGAAATTTCTAATTTTGTCGGCAGTAAAATCTTTAAGATTAATTTTTTTGAGATCCATATGTATTCGGTAAAAAAGGTTGGTATGTAAACCATTCTAAGGTAATATGCTTGCTTTGTAAAATAAGCTTATTTGGCGCCCCTAGGCACTCTCATATCGTTGACAAATAAAATACTCGAGTGATACGTTCAGCTATCTAAAAAAGCTACAGATTAATCGAAGGAGAAACAATGAAAATGACTTATAGGCATGCAAGTCTCTTGGGTCTGCTCGTGAGCCTCTGGTGCTTCGATTATCTGTTTGGCCAAAGACCTGGAGTAAGCAGAAATATACCAACTATCGCGAAATCTCCTATGCGTGCGCCACGTGTTGGCCAGAATATTGTAGTACCCCCAACCTGTTCTGCATCATCACTGACTGATTGCTGCTGTGCGATTATTAATGCTATCAATAATTGTTGCAATACTATTTTAGCGACCACATGTGGTCCAGTGACACAAATTCATCAAAGCAATATACCATATACAATTGTTACTCCCGGGAGATATTGCATTGTCGAAGACTTGACATCATCAGCAGATGCCATAACAGTACTTGCGCGGGGTGTGGATATTGATGCGCATTTTCACACTATTACATTGACCGATCCTCATGCTATCGGAATTTTAGTGGAGCAGACGAGTGATGTGTCGGTTCATGGCGGCTTTATTCGAGGAGGCAATGGCCATGGTGCTGTCGGCATTATGCTCGATACCTCAAACAACATCAGTATCAACAACATGTCTCTTGAAGGCACAACGACGGGTATTTTGACGTTCACCTGCTCAGGTATTGTTGTCGAAAACTGCACCTGCGAAAATAATGTAACCGGCATTCAATTTGGTCAGACTTTTACGTTGACATCTGAGCTTGAGAATACAACTGCAACCATTGGGCATGAATGTATTGCGCAAAATTGTATTATCACAAATTTCACCGCGCAAGGAATTGCATTAAACCAACTTTCTAACAGTTTTGTGCAAGATGTTATTTTGCGAGGTTCAACGGAACAGGCTCAACACATACTTATTAATTATTGTGATCATTGCTGTGTTGTTGGGGCTAAGACAGAAAGCTTAGGAGCGATTGGCATTGCGGTAACAGCAGGACAGGCTATTAAAATCGCTGATTGCTTTATTTTCCTGGAGCAAAATAGCGCAATTGGTATTTCACTCGTTCCTGGGTTAGATGTCTTTTTCGATAATGATGGTGGAGCATCAGATGTTCTTATATATCAGGTTGGAGGTATTGTAATTCAAGACACCATCGTCTCTGGTTCATTCACCGAAGGCATTCATGCGAATGGATGTTACAAACTCACCTTAGATGGCTTACAAATTTTTGGCAATGGAAATATTGGCATTAATTTAACTAAGGCGTGCTATGACGTCCAAATCCTCAATTCGGCAATCACGTTACAATTTGCAGAAAGCGGCATTAGCGTAAATAACAGTAATACAATTGCTATTGAGAATAGCACCATCACACTCGTGTCAAGTATTGCAGAGGCAAATGGCGTCGAGATTTTGAACACTACGCATATGGTTATTAAGAATTCTATAATTACTCTTAATGTGCCCACAACTGATCTGCCTGGTGGTGATGGTATTGTATTGCTTGGTGGCGTTAAAAATTGCATAGTACAAGATTGTGTTATTGATAATTATCCGCAGGTTGGCATATTGTCGTTAAATCCAGACCTATATGGACCAACATTTGACATTGTTGTTAATAACTGTGTCATTCATAACGCACTCGATGATGGCATTACCTTTAGTGCTGTTGTGGGGGGCACCATACAAAATTGTGATTTGGCATTTACTAACTCAAACGCCATCGAGTTAATAGGATGTACCAACATTGCAGTGCTCAACAATGTAATCCAAAACAACGGTAACATTGGTATTGTTCTTGATGCATTTACTAACAACTGTCCAGTGCGAGACAATACGATATCAGGCAATGTGCTCAATGGCCTCACTAATATAAATGCCTCAAACGCGATTTATCATAATTTTGCAAATGCCAATGGAGTAAGTGCGGCAGACAATTATGTGGGAGTTCCATTGGTAGTAACGCCAGGTCCTGGTATTGGTGCCCTTGAAAACATTTCTCAGTAAAACACAAGCGATTTATAAAAAAAGAGAGGTCGCTATGAATATTTATGTTTCTAAAGTTAAGCAGCTCATATGCGTTGTCGTATTGACTTTGCTGTCGCATGCCGTGATGTATGCGGAAGAATTTTGGTATGGCGAAAGACAAGAAACTACATTGCAAGCCGAGGCTCTTACGTATGAATTGATGTCGTCGGCAGATACAGTGCGCAGTTTTGGTTCTTTGGGCAATAATTTTCTTGCCTTTAACGCAAATGAGATTAATGGCAATCCACCTGATTTGGCGGGTGCTGTAGGTACCACGCAATATGTTGGGATAATAAACGGTTGGATCAGAAGCTTTAATAAAACGATGGGGAAAGCTGATAACATTATTAATACCTCACTTATCAATTTTTTTGGGCCTATTGTAAATGGAGCAGCAGATCTTTTCGATGTGCGGCTTCTTTTTGATCGACTGTCAAATAAATGGTTTTTGTTATCTGAGGATCGAAATGCTGATTATAATGGTGAGATTAATAATATATATATCGCGTTGAGCGATAGTGATAAAATTACTCTTTTTACAAAATGGCGCTATTTTAAGTTTCCCATCGGCAAGAAAAACGGAACTCAAGTTTTCTTTGCCGATTACCCGACATTTGGCATTGATGTTAATGCACTATATGTTGGTGTCCATTTATTTCCCGAATCACGCGGAGCTCCTGATGGTGGGGCGCGCGTTTTGGTTATACCAAAAGCACCCATGCTTGCTTGCTCACAACCCACTTGTGGTGTTGTTCCTTTTTTTACCTTTGATAATTTAACCAATTTTTCTGGTGATGGCGCTGGTAATCCCCAAGGAGTTACTAATTTCGACCCGACAGCTACTACCGGATATTTTATTGGAACCAATGGTTTTTCATCAGCATTGGTGGTGTACCGTGTGAGTAATCCTGGCACGACACCAACGATTTCATCGCCAATTTTTGTGACGAATGGTTTTACACAGTTGACCCCGCCAATAAGAGTTCCTACAAAAAATGGATCGATGATTGATGGTGGCGACACACGTTTATTATGCGCGCATATTCGTAATAACCAATTGTGGACGGTGTGTTGTTCAGGATGCGATAATACTGGCAATGTTGACACCAATAATCCGACACGCGTTGCATCATGTTGGTTCCAACTTGATATTACACCACCCGTCCCCACAATTTTGCAGAGTGGCGTTTTATTTGACAGCACTGGAGCACAAAATTCATTTATTTTTCCGTCCGTGATGAGCTCTGGACAAATCAACATGGTTCTTGGATGTAGCGCTGCAGGTCCTAATGCTTTTATAAATGCTGCCATTGCGTGTCGAGCAAGCACGGACGCGCCCGGCACCTTGCGTCCGCCAACGTTATTCACCAATAGTATGACGGCCTACAGAAATGAGGATTCTGATCGATGGGGCGATTATAACTTAACGAGTCTTGATCCATGCGACGATATGACGATGTGGACAATTCAGCAATATAGTCTTATGCAACCACCACGAAATGAAGGGTCAACGATCTGGGGATGCCAAGTAGTTCAAGTTAAAGCACCTCCTCCAGCAACCCCTACATCGGCAACGTCAGTATCGTCCGGACAAGTTTCAGTGACGACAACGGTTACTGGCATCTCAGTAAATGGTAGTGGCTTTTATGATCCAGGTACCGGATTTGGTTGTCGAATTGCAGCGCAAGTAACTGGTCCTAGGCCTATTACGGTAAATAGTGTTACTTATATAAATCCTACCCAGGTGCAACTGACTCTCAATACAATGGGCGCTACTCCCGGTTTTTATACGGTTACCATTATTAATCCCGATGGACAAAAAGCAATTGGTGTGGGTATTTTGAGAGTGACCTAAAAATCATAAAAAAAAGCGGGCTCCAATTTGGAGCCCGCTTTGGTATCTAAATTATATTAGTGCCAGAGTGCGAGAATAATCGTTGATAAAATAACACCAACCATTGGATAGCCAGCATCGAGTAAGAAGAGCTTAAATGATTTGTTTTGCCAAATGTACGTAATGCCGAGTGTAGTTGCTGCAAAACCAACTGCAAGTTTAATGCCAAGAACCAATGCTGCAGATAATGCTGTTGTTGCAGTTGCTTGTACCACAAAGGCTACAGCCAGAACCATGATGACGTTCACAATTAATGATAAAATCGTTTTTTGCATCATCTCTGCTGATGTTGGTGGATTAAAAGAAATATTGTGACGTGCAAGTTCTGCTTTCCACATGGTGCCAAAAAGTGATGGCATGTACCAAACAGCGCCAAGGATGAAATACACGATAGCTGAAACTGCTACGGCAAGTATATTAATAGAAGATAAAAATTCGAACATAGATATAGCCTTCTTAATGAATGGTTAAAAAATAACATTTGTTTCTCTTCATAATAACTCCATTATTTTGAAGATGAGTATACCTTACCAGTATTGCCTTTTAGACATTATTGTCAAAGGCCCCCACCCAATTCACCTGCAGTTACTGTTTTTTACCCTTAATTTACTGCCAGAGAGCGAAAATAACTGACGAGACGATAATACCGAGCATTGGATAACCGATATCCAGAAGAAACAGCTTGATTGACCTGCTTTCCCACACAAACGTGGTGGCTAGGGTAGTTGCTGCAACGCCAACAGCAGATAAGAGGCCGAACGTGAATCCTGAGAAAATACCCGAGATGCCGGTGAGTGAAATGAGGCAAGCAAGTGCGAGACAGGTTACAAAATTGGTGATGAGAGTAAGCAGACTTTTAAACATCATATCACCTGCTGTTGGTTCTTTGATAATGACATTATGTTGTGCCAGCTCTTGCGCCCACATTGTGCCAAACAAAGTTGAAAACCATAATGATCCCAACAAAAAATAAATGATCGTGGAAACTGCAACCGCTAGATAATTAATAGATGTGAGTAATGCAAAATTCATAAAAGAATCCTTTTAGGTTACGTGGAAAAACTATATCCGTTAGTACAAAAAAAATAATTGCTACCGTCAAGAGGGACCATAGTCTTGTCTTATTTCATACTTGCGAGTATCATTAAATGCATACTAATTTTTGATAATGTAGCAGCCTTTTTCGTAAGGCACAAAAATCCAAGAAGGGTACTACCTTATGGAATCAAATCATCCCAACGATAGCATCAAAGCACGCATTAAGCCGGTGCTCATAGAGCAAGAGCTTAAAGAATCTTTCCTTGATTATGCAATGTCGGTTGTCGTAAGCCGCGCGTTGCCCGATGTTCGCGATGGACTTAAGCCAGTGCATCGTAGAATTTTGTACACCATGCATCAGCTTGGATTTCATTATAACAAGCCATATCACAAATCTGTGCGCGTAGTTGGTGAAGTGCTTGGTAAGTACCATCCACATGGTGATCAAGCAGTCTATAATACGATGGTTGGGTTAGTACAAGATTTTTCTAAACGCTATCCTCTTCTTGATGGTCAAGGTAACTGGGGTTCTGTTGATGGCGATAATGCAGCCGCAATGCGTTATACCGAAGTGCGCATGGCAAAAATTGCACAAGAGCTGCTTGCCGATCTTGATAAAGAAACCGTTCCATTTGTTCCCAACTTTGATGAATCCACCGTCGAGCCTACCTTATTGCCAAGTAAGCTGCCAAATTTACTCGTGAATGGCGCTTCTGGTATTGCGGTTGGTATGGCAACATCCATTCCTCCCCACAATTTGAGCGAAATCATTGATGCGTGCTTGGCGCTTATTGCCGATGAAAATATGTCTGACAATGAACTTTTTGCAAAAGTACCCGCGCCAGATTTTCCGACCGGTGGCATTATTTGTGGTCGAGCTGGCATTGTAAATGGCTACAAAACAGGTCGCGGTAAGTTGATGCTGCGTGCCGTTGTGGATGTGGAAGAAAATAAAAAAGGCACCTATCTCATTGTCAAAGAATTGCCATACCAGGTTAATAAAGCTGAACTGATCATCACTATCGCGAACTTGGTAAAAGAAAAAATTATTGAAGGCATCTCAAATCTTAAAGATGAATCCGACAAGCGGGGCATGCGCTTAGTTATTGAAATTAAGCGTGGCGAAGTGCCGACGGTTGTTCTCAATCAATTATACAAACATACCAATTTACAAACTTCCGTATCATTGTTGATGCTCGCATTGCTCGACAATAAACCGATGGTATTTACGCTGCGACAACTGCTACAACATTTTATCATTCATCGTCGCGAAGTGGTGTACAAGCGTACACAATATGATTTGGGCAAAGCGCGGGAGCGCGAACATATTCTTGCAGGTTTTATAATCGCCCTGCAAAATATCGATGAATTGGTTGCATTAATCAAACAATCGCCATCACCAGAAGAAGCGATTAGCAAATTAAATAAACGCTTCTTGCTGTCTGAACCTCAAGGCAAAGCAATTTTAGAAATGCGCTTGCAACGTCTTACCGGTCTTGAGCAAGAAAAAATTTATGCCGAAATGGAAGAGTTGAAAAAAACCATTACCCATTTGCTGCGCATCCTCGAAAACGAAGAAGTTCTCAAGCAAGAAGTTATCGTAGAGTTACAAGCAATCAAAGAAGTGTATGGTGATAAACGCAAAACGCAAATAGCTGAAGCTGTTGATGTCTTGAGCGAAGCTGATTTAATTCCTGATGAAGATGTGGTAGTGACTTTAACCCTAAAAGGTTATATCAAACGCGTGCCGCTGGAAGTCTATGGGGTGCAACATCGTGCCGGTAAAGGTAAGATGGGTATGGCTGCACTGGAAGGCACCGACGATGTTATGCAAGATCTGTTTGTTGCAAAAAATCATGACACATTGTTGTTCTTCACCAATTTAGGACGTGTCTATAGCATGCAGGTATTTGAAGTTCCGGAAGCTGGACGTACTGCTCGAGGACGTGCAATCATCAATCTCCTGCCGCTTGTTGAAGGCGAACATGTGGTGAAACTTCTTTGCACGCGAGATCTTGAAGGAAGATTCTTAGTGTTGGTAACGCGCGATGGTATCATCAAACGTACGGATGCTATGGATTTCGGCAACATTCGTGCGACAGGTATTCGTGCCATTACGTTGCGTGAAAAAGATGAACTTGTATTCTGCTCATTGAGCACAGGAAGTGATACTATCATTTTAGCTACTGGTAAAGGACAAGGGATTCGCTTTAAGGAAGATGAAGTGCGTTCTATGGGGCGCCAAGCATCCGGTGTTATCGGCCTCAGATTACGTAAAGATGATTATGTAGTTGGCATGGAAGTAATTTCCGGCGATCAAGGTGAAATCTTATTTGCGACCGAAAATGGGTATGGTAAGCGGGTACAAGTTGTTGACTTCCGGGTGGCGCATCGCGGTGGTGTTGGTGTGCGCACTATTCCAACCGATGCACGCAATGGTAAAGTGATAGGATTAGCTATCGTCTTTGAACAATCAAATATTCTGCTGATTGATGAAGCGGGAAAAATTATTCGCATTTCACCTTCAGAAATTAGAACCATGGGTCGTCAAGCAAAAGGTGTGCGTCTGATTAAACTTGATGAAGGTCAAAAACTTGCTACCATTGTTGCTTTTGAAGCAAGTGAGGTCGAAGGTGGGCATGATAGCGAAGGCGGATCAGGTTCTGCCATAATGCCGGCACAAAAATTAGATGGCGCTGATAACAGGGTTGAATTTGATGCGCATGGTGCATTTGATCCTGAATCATTTATCGATGATGAAACTGATGTATTACAGGATCCTGGCATGTCCGAGGATGAATTCATCGTATGATTTCATCCGCACAGCTGACGATACTGCATCTTTCGTTAATTGAAGGTGTTGGTCCAACCACCATTGGCATCATAATTGCACATAAACCTGCAGATGTTTCCTGGCAAGATTTGTATCGACTATCAGCGCACGAGTTATCAACCATCTTTAAGATCTCGATTGATAAAGCACAAAAAATCACCGATGGACTTGCTGATAGTGAGTTGTTAGAGCGAGAATTGCAACTCATTGCAAAAAATGCAATTTCGTGGTCCACGGTTCTTGATGATGCCTATCCGGAACTTCTCAAACATATTTACGCTCCGCCGGCGGTGCTTTATTGGCGTGGTACTCTGAGCACTTGCGCAAAAGCGATTGCTATTGTTGGCTCACGCGAGGCAAATGGTTATGGCAGGCGAGTTATTGAAATGTTGGTGCCCGATTTAGTTGCCCAAGATTGGCTGATAGTCAGTGGCGGTGCGCTTGGTGCGGACAGCTTTGCACATGAATTTGCCTTGCAGTCTGGTGGCCTTACCGTTGCTATTCTCGGTTCAGGATTGTTGCGACCATATCCCATAAAAAATATAAAACTTTTTGAAGCCATAGTTAATAATGGTGGCGCTGTAGTAAGTTGTTTCCCGGTAACCATGGAAGCGATGGCGGGACATTTTCCCGCACGTAATCGCATCATTGCAGGGATGAGCAAAGGTTGTATTGTGGTACAAGCTGCCGCAGACAGCGGCTCACTTATCACTGCTAACTATGCACTTGAACAGGGAAGAGAAGTGTTTGCAGTGCCTGGCCCAATCGATGACCCCCTGAGC
>Ga0207124_1023_pt1 | contig 30678 bp, 28 predicted proteins | sample Alteio_BWMinHeat_37_FD_153506 | JGI IMG/M metagenome (GOLD analysis project Ga0207124, IMG submission 153506) | Enriched cells from forest soil in Barre Woods Harvard Forest LTER site, Petersham, Massachusetts, United States -... | ecosystem: Environmental > Terrestrial > Soil > Temperate forest >... | reverse complement strand
AAAGAGCATAATTTTACCTTGTGTGCACTGACCCCAACGATATTGCGTGCGTATCAAGCAATGAGCCTCTCAGTTGGAGCACTCCGTTCGCTGTTATGATTAGATTTCTTCTACGGCTAAGCCGTATCGCATAAAAATTTTTTGATGTGGTTTCTACTCTCCGATGTCACCCTGAACTTGATTCAGGGTCCATATTTCGAAAATTTAGATCCTGAAACAAGTTCAGGATGACATCATAGAGGAAATGCACCCCAAAAGTTCTTGCAAGCGAGATATAAATTGTTGCTTCAGAAAATATGTCATTTACCAAAGATTTGTGTTTTTAAGTACAGCGGGAGCAGATGATTGACGATAGATTCTTGCTGCTTCCACCGCGCATAGCTCATGTGACCAATCTGTTGAATGGAGCAGTGTTCAGGAAGTGGTTGTGCAAAAACTGCTTGCGTTCCTAATATTCTTCTAATTTCGGATTCATATAATTGTGCGCCATTGCCGACAAAATAAAGCTGTTCATGAGGGAACCGCTCTTTCAGTTCAAGCGCAAGCACGACATTATTTTTGTATCCTTTTTCTCGCGTGTTGCTCAGTTGATTGTCGATAGCAAAATACGCATCTTGTGTGAAAGCATTTAGTAAGGCAATGGTGACAGGATGATTTTTTTGACGATGTTCATCAACGAGTGCATCAAGTCCGTCGATGCCTATGAGTGGTTTTTTTGTAGCGAAACTTAAACCATTCACTGAGGCGATCACGGTGCGCAGCGTGGTAAACGGTCCGGGTCCTTGATTTACACCAATAAAAGTGATGTCAGGCAGAGAAAGTTGTTGAGACCTAAGCAGTTCGTCAATAAGAACAATGATTTTTTTGCTTGCGAGTTTTTTGTCTTCACGAACTTTGATAAGGCAATGCGCTTCACGCACAAGAGCTATTTCAATGCCGTCATACGTGTGTTGTAGCGCAAGGGATATGCTCATGAATAATTAGCCGCGGTTTTTGTTTTTTTGTTGTTGATAAAAAATGCTAAAAGCATCAAACTCGATGCTTTTTTCTTTGCGTACAATAATCTTACCACAATTTAAGCACTTCCACCCATCAAAGTTGAGGAAATGATCAAAAAAAGATTGCAAGACCATAAGGCCGTTGCACTTTTTACACTTCATCTACTATCCCTCCTTTTTTAACGGATAGTTAACTTTTTAGAATCAAGGAATTCACTGTTCCATATTTATTTTTTATCTGACATTTAGGTATTTGCTAAATTGCTTCTTTACTCTGGGCTTCATTATTCATTACTTATTAATTAATCTAATGTATTGGTCGTCTTTTTGTCAATAACGCGTACAAAAAATTTACACTAGCCTAAATTTTCATGGATGTGAAGATACCCTAGATAAGAATCCAATATAAATGCAGCGGCAACAGCGTGGGAACGCAGTTTTTCTTCTTTGGAAATATTTTTTTTGGCAGCTTCTGCTCGTTTGCTGCTCAATCGCTCATCCCATAATTTCCAGGTGAGCGTAGGAAAAATTTGTTGCAGGAGGGCCGCCATTTCTTCCACTTTCTTAGTTTGCTCGCTGATGGTCCCCTTCATAGTTTTTGGATGACCAATAATGCCTTCATTGATCTTTTCTTTAGCAAAAAGTTGTTCAAGAGACGAGGTGAGATTGCCGGTTTCTACGGTAGTGAACGGTTTGGCGATCGTGCGTGATGCATCCGAAAGCGCGATACCAGTCCATTGATCGCCGATATCGAGTGCTAAAATTTTCAAATTTATCCTATCATAAGAAAAATTTCTCAATATGCTTATTATATAGTATAACCATACTTCACTTATTCTCGATAACAATTTTTTTATGGCTGAAAGGATTATGTATGTTAGCCGATATTGGTATTCTCATTACAGAAATTAACGGATGGGCCCTCGATTGGCCTACACTGCTCTATGTAATCGCCGTATGCATACTAGTTACCGTTGCTTGTCGTTTTGTACAATTTAGATACTTTCTTGCTGCCTGGAAATACACATTGTTTCCTGAGAAAAAAACTTCCGCTGCTGCTGATATGACGCCTTTTCAGGCATTTCTTAATTCGCTCAGCACTGGTCTTGGCAATGGTAGCGTGGGCGGCGTTGCTACCGCAGTATTTTCTGGAGGACCGGGTGCTGCATTCTGGATACTTGCCATTGGCTTTATCGTGATGTCAGTGCGCTATGCTGAGGTATTTTTAAGCACCTATTTTGCCGGTCGCCAATCTACTCAGCAAAATTTGGGCGGTCCAATGCTCTATCTGCTTTCAGTTCCTGCCGGAATTTGGTTGGTGCGTGTCTATGTATTCTTTGGTTTGCTCTTTTGTCTTGGAGTAGGCAATGGCATGCAAACTAATACTATAGGCATTAGTCTTAATTCAACCTGGGGTATAAACCCGTGGATAACTGCGGTGGTAAGCTTTGCCTTCTTGTTGTATGTCGTTTTTGGTGGGGCACCTCGAATTATTCGTGTTTCAGATAGATTGGTACCTGTTAAAGTGGTGACATTTTTTACTGCAACCATAATTGTACTATGTTATCACTATCAAAATATCATTCCTGCATTGAAACTTATTTTTACAAGTGCCTTCACACCAATGGCGATTGCGGGTGGTGCACTTGGATTTACCGTTCAGCAGGCACTAAAATATGGCCTTATCCGTTCTATTGCTGCCACTGAATCTGGACTTGGTACCACAGCAATATTTTATGGCAGCTCTGGTAGTAAAGAGCCTGAAAAAAGCGGTATCATGTCGATGCTGAGTTCATTCATAAGTACCATAGTTTGTTTTATGGTTGCGCTGTGTATTATTGCTTCCGGAGTTTGGGATTCTGGTGCTACGAGTACCGCATTAACCGTTAAAGCATTTAATACGGTATTTGGTGTCTATGGTGGTTGGATTGTGAGTTTCCTTTCCATGACATTTGGTATGGGCGTGTTGGTTTCCTACGCCTACTTGACCCGTGAATTTTGGTTCTACATTACCAACCGCAAATATGAATCAGTTTTTGCAATTTTATATTGCTTGGTAGCTTTTGCAGCAGTATTTGTTGATCCAACCGTACTGTGGAGTTGGGCAGATATTCCTAATGCAGTTATGTTGACCATCAACTTACTTGGTATTGTGTGGTTATTGCCATTAATTAAACGTGAGACAACCGCATTTATGGCCAAGAATTAAAGAAACATCAAAAAAGAAAAAAGAGCCTCAAAAAGTTGAGGCTCTTTTTTTTGCTCAAAATATTCTACTGCCCAAGGATGCACGACGTTATCTAAGCAACATTGATTGGAGATTCAGTTTTGAATCTTCCTTAAATCCATGCTTATAATAAAGCTTTTTTAATCGTGCAAGCGATGCATCAGTGAACCGCAGATTTAGAGTGCCATATTCATTTGTTTCAAAAGGTTGCACGTACAATCCAATTGCTTTGCACCGGTCTTGGCGCAACATTGCAATTGCTTTTTTTAACAAATAGGAAGCATGTCCTTGGTTTCGAAATTCTTTGTTGATATATAACGAGTTTATATATCCACGATTATACTCGCTTTCAAATTGTATGTAGCCAATTTGCTGATTTTTGTTACGTAATCTTAATAACGTTATATTTTCTTCTTTGACAATATCCAGTTTAGTTTTGGTAAAGATATACCGAGCCAACTCGGTGAATTTGTTAAAAAAGCCATAAGTTATTTGATTGAATGTAAGTGGAAGCAAAAAAATAATTAAGATCGATCCAGATTTTGATATACTGTGAAACATATTATTTTCTAATTTATTGTCATTAAGATGTACACTACTACTATTTTTCCCGTTACTAGTCATACCACTCATGTTGGCCCTGGTTCAACATTTGTTGCGGTGCAAGGTTATAAAGAAGACGGCATCAGGTATATTCCGCAAGCGATTGCTCAAGGTGCTAAAAAAATAGTTGTGCAGTCTGATGCAATCATACCTGCCGAAATTCTTGAACTTATAAAAACGCGCACTATTATTCTCGAGCGAGTGGATAATGCGCGCAAAGCATTAGCATTGCTAAGTGCACAAGCGGCGGGGTATCCGGCACAAAAATTGAACATCATCGGCATCACGGGTACTAAAGGGAAAACATCAACCTGTTTTATTTTGGAACATATCCTGCGTGCTGCCGGAAAAAAAACTGCGCTGCTCGGCACAGTAAAAAATAGTATCAATGGTATCGAACCGCTCATCCTGAGTAGCGAAGCGTATCGAAGAGGAAATCTCACAACACCGCAGCCCGATTACCTGCATCAATTTTTCAAACTATGTGTTGAGCAAGAAGTTGAGTATGTGGTTATGGAGGTGGCTGCACAGGCACTGACGCTGCATCGTGTTGAAGGCATTCAGTTTGCGGGTGTTATTTTCACCAATTTTGGCCAAGAACATGCCGAATTTTATGCAACTCTTGATGATTACTTTAATGCCAAGTGCATCATATTCAAACAGATAGCATCAAATTCTATCTGTTTGATAAATGAGGACGACGAAAAAGGCCGACAGATTTTGCAACAAAATCCTCAATTTCAAGAATTTAGTTTGAACGGTGATGTGCCGTTCGAATGGATTCGACAAGCTCACCACGAACGGTTACTTAATTCCGTTCGCCCTGAGCCTGTCGAAGGGTCACAAGAATTTAGAAATGAATCAGCGCATTGCTGTGTACACTTTCAAGATAATTTTTATCAATTTTTTTGCCCTGCACTCATTGGCAACTTTAATAATTACAATCTTTTAGCGAGCGTGCGCATGGCCCTTGAGCTTGGCATTGAGCCAGCGGCTATCGAACATAGTTTGCAAACGTTTACTGGTGTGCCTGGCAGATTGGAAATGTACAAGCTTGCTAATGGAGCCTTGGGTATCATTGATTATGCCCACAATCCCTCATCATTCCAGGCAGTACTTTCTACCTTGCGCGGCATGACTGAACAGTTGATAGTAGTGTTTGGTTGTGGTGGCGATCGGGATGCTACCAAGCGCCCACTAATGGGTGCGCTGGCCGCAGAATATGCTGACCTTGTGGTGTTGACCTCAGACAATCCACGGTCAGAAGATCCTGCAACTATTATTGAACAGATTTATTCTGGAATCTCCAAACATGCGCATGAGCATGTTTGGCATGAACTTGATCGTGAAAAGGCAATACAACAGGCCTATAAACATGCCAAGTCAGGAAGCATCATAGCTTTATTGGGTAAAGGCCCGGATGAATATCAGCAGATTGGGGCGGTGAAATACCCTTTTAGTGAGAAAGCAATTCTTAAGGAATTATAGCTATTTTAGCAGGGGACTCCTTTACAAAAAGCCTATCTCCAGTATGCTATTTTCATTGTCCAAAATGTAAAAATCCCAAAATTCTGAGGTGACCGCTATTATGACCTTGTTATGTTATTTTATTGCCTTTGCTGCGATATCCTTTTTTGGTCTCGCTGTGGTTTTTGCCCTTATGCGGCGTATTAAAGCAATGCCGTCAGATAATGAAAAAGCCAACAAGATTGCAGCGGCTATTCGCGAAGGCGCTATGACGTTCCTACGCGAAGAATATAGACTCATCGGATTCTTTGTGGCTGGCCTTGCCATAGTAATTGGTCTCATTTTAGGTATCGAAGCTGGCTTTTCTTTTGCAGCAGGTTCATTGCTTTCTATGCTCACCGGATTTATTGGCATGATTGCTGCTACTGATGCCAACGTTCGTACTACGATCGCTGCTAAAGATAAAGGCGAACATGGTGCCTTTATGGTTGCGTTCTTAGGTGGTGGCGTTATGGGTTTTGCCGTAGCAAGCTTTGGTCTTTTAGGACTTGCCACACTCTTCTATCTTTTTGTTGATCATCCAGATTTTGTAATATTAATTACCGCATTTAGCTTAGGTGCATCACTTGTTGCCTTCTTTGCTCGCGTTGGCGGTGGTATTTATACCAAATCAGCTGACGTTGGTGCAGATTTAGTGGGCAAGTTGGAAGCAGGCATCCCAGAAGATGATCCACGCAACCCTGCCGTAATCGCTGACAACGTAGGTGATTGTGTTGGTGATACTGCTGGTATGGGCGCAGACATTTATGAATCATATGTTGGTGCCATGGTTTCTTCTATCATTCTTGCGACCACAAGTCATCCTTCCGATCTTTTATATATTTCTTTGCCCCTAGTTCTTGCCGTGGCAGGGCTTCTCGGTTCTTTTGGTGGATTGGCAGCAAACTTAGTATTGCGCGCTGCTCCAGCCACCATGTTGCGTAATGCTACCTATATTGCCATTATCGTTTTCCTTATACTTTCCGGTCTGTATCTCGTTACTTTAGAGATGGATATGAGATTATTCATATCTATTTTCTTAGGTTGTCTATCCGGTATTGCGGTTGGTTTGATCACCGAATATTACACGGGTGGCAAGCCGGTTGAAAGACTTGCTAATGCTTCTCGTTCGGGTGCCGCAACTAATTTAATTTATGGTTTATCAATTGGCATGGAATCAACCGTAGCGCCAGTTGTGTTGTTAGCGTTTGCTATTTTGCTTTCGTATCAATATGGCGGTGAAGCTTTTGGTCTTTCGCTTGCTGCAGTTTCTATGCTCGCAACCGTTGGTATCACCATGACGGTGGATGCGTATGGTCCAATTGCGGACAATGCTGGCGGTATTGCCGAAATGTCTGGATTTGGAAAACCGGTGCGGGATATTACCGACAAACTTGATGCACTTGGCAACACCACAGCTGCAATGGGTAAAGGTTTTGCAATCGGTTCAGCATTGCTTGCTGCTTTAGCATTATTCCAAGCGTATGCTCAACAAGCAAATCTCTTGACCTTGAGCATGCTTGATCCTCTCACCATGGTTGGTGTATTTATTGGTTCTACATTACCATTTTATATCTCCGCATTGACTATGCGTTCAGTTGGTGATGCAGCATTGAAAATGGTGATGGAAGTGCGTCGTCAATTTAAAGAAATTCCTGGCTTGATGCAAGGCACTGCTGAGCCAGATTATAAACGTTGCATCGAGATTAGTACTCAAGCTTCCTTGCGCGAAATGATTTTGCCTGGTGTGATCACCGTTGCGTTGCCAGTAGTTATCAAATACTCGTTGGGTAATAATGCTCTTGGTGGTTTACTCGTTGGTGCTACCGTGACCGGTGTGCTGCTTGCTCTTATGATGGCAAATGGCGGTGGTGCATGGGACAATGCTAAAAAGTATATCGAAGCTGGTCATCTTGGTGGCAAAGGATCTGATGCACACAAGGCAGCAGTTGTTGGCGACACAGTGGGTGATCCATTCAAGGATACATCAGGACCATCACTTAATATTTTGATTAAGTTGATGTCAGCAGTAGCCCTATTGCTCGCTTTGATGTAATAATTTTGTAATTAGTTTTAAGACCTCGGAAATTTTCCGAGGTCTTTTTTTGTTAAGGGTTTTGCCACTCCCTAACAACCGGACATTAATTTATCCGTATTCTTTTTTTTTCGTTAAGGGTTTTTTGTCAACCCTAACCACCGGACCTATTTTCCCGATTTCTTGATTTAATTTTTCGTTAAGGGTCTCGTAACCCTTAACAATGTACGCCATGGCTGCGCCCTGGACCCGCTTATTTCGCTCGAACGGCGACCACTCGCCTGATGGCTGCGGGTTACCCATGCTCTGCACCAACCTTCATCAACATGGTACCGTCGAGATTTAAATCAAGGGAATTGGTACGCGACTCACTGGCAAGTAGGTGCATGGTGTTCGCATGGCACCTGCGAGCTCAACAGGCCGTCTATTTACCATGTCTTAAAATTGATAGTCCACCGATCTAGCTTGACGTGTGGGCATGATAGCACCCAATAAATAGTGTGTAAGATGAGAAATGTATCTTGGGTTGATACCCCAACACGCCATATACATGTTTGTACGAAAGGGTGCGTATATCATGCGACCCCGAAGCGACTTGCCTGCGAAGCTTAGCGAAGTAGGCAGGCGCGTGTGGCCACACTTCAAGCGTACAAGGGATTCCAAAGGGACGAAGTCCCTTGGCGTCCATCGGTAAGGGTGACGAGACCCTTACCAAAAAAATTTATGGATTTTGAATTAAGAGAAGAGATGAAATGTTGTGTCCGTTGTTAGTGGTGACAAGACCACTAACGAAAAAAAATTTGATAAGAAATAAATGTAATGAGTGATAAAAAAACATCTTTCAAAAATTGTTGATTTGTAATTTTTGATAGTGCTATTCTCAGTATCCGTAGGGGAAAATCATCACATCTAAAAAATTTTAAAAGGGGTCCTCAAATCCGTTCGTCTTGTCTAATTTGAGCGAGGCAGGGCACGTTCACTGATCTTGAGGATAAGGGGGTAGTATATGTTGAGGGGGATTCTATATATTTTGGGCTATGCCCGTCGTTGTGTGCGTTTTCTCGTATTCATGGCCGTCGCATTATTTTTGCCAAAACTGGGCGTTCTGTATATGCAAACGCAGGCCAAGGGCGAAGTTATAAGTTCCCAAGGCCCATTAAGACTTGGCATTGAAAATATAACTGATGAATTTTTGCGCTCATTAACACCAAAAGGTGATCTTTCTTATACCGTTGGACTTGTTACCAATCAATCGGGCAAGAATCAGGCAGGCAAAAGAACCATCGATATTTTAGTTGCGCATGGTTTAAAAGTTAAAAAAATATTTGTACCTGAACATGGTCTTGATGGCATTATAGATGGCTATGATCATGATAAAGAACGTGTGCATCACGATAAAATAACCAAAATACCGGTAGTTTTGTTATATGGTGATAGTGCACCTAAAAGACTTGATGGGACATCGTTGCACGATATTGATGTGCTCATGTTTGACATTCAAGAAATGGGCATGCGTCATAATACGTATTTGACGACACTATTTCAGACCCTTGAAGCAGTTGCTGCTCACAAAAAAAAGCTCGTTGTTTTTGATAGGCCAAATGCACTTGGTTCGAGTATGGAAGGTCCTCTTGTCGAGGATGCTTTTAAATCGGTTATCTCATATGCTGCTATTCCTATTCGTCATGGTATGACCGTGGGCGAATTAGCGCTTTATTACAATGAACATTGCGCTGAGCAAAAAGCCCAGATTCATGTAGTGCCTATGGCAAACTATAATCGCTATCAACCGCTGTATAAGGTGAGTCGATTATCACCAAATATAGACAACATCAATTCATGTTATGGGTACAGCTTTTTGGGCATGCTGGGTGAGGTAACTCCATTTGATGTTGCGGTGGGCACTGACAAAGCATTTCAATGCATAACACTGCCAGATTCGATAAAATTTCCCCAAAAAAAATGGTATGAACTTATGACTCTACTCAAGGAACAGGGCGTCGAATCAAAGTTTCACCGTTTCTACAGTCCCCGAAAAAAAGAATATTGCAGTGGTCTTAGATTGCATATTCCTGATGTAAATCTAGTTGCATCATTTAAGAGTCTTTTGATGGTACTTACGTTTTTTAAAAAATCGGGTATCGAGTTGCAATTTTCAAAATCTTTCGATAAAGCAGTGGGTACTAATAAAGTACGTGAATATGTGGACGGACGCATGAGTAAATATGAATTAGAAACGGCGGTTAATACCTGTTTGCATGAGTTTTTCAATAAAGCGACGGTGGCCTTTAAATATCGGCCGCATCCCTATGTGGTACAACTCTGAAAAATGCCCTAAATTCAACAGTTTTTCATAAACAATTGACTAACAGAATTGAATATTGCTACCCTAAATAAGAGGATATAGACCTAAAAATTTAGATGAGGATATGTTTATGAAAAGCTTAAAAATACTGATTATAGTGCTTATTTCTGGTGTGGCGGCCTCTACGCAGGCGATGTGGCAACCTTCGCAGTACATACCGGGAAGATACGCATATACTGGCTCTACTGATGATAAAACGATATCTGCGTATAAAAAAATACTTAAGAATCCATTTACAAAATCTCCATTCACGGTGACGGAAGTTGACGTAGTGTTGTCATCTCAAGGTACGCACTATGCTTCATATGGAATTGAAGATACGGATGGAACAATTAAAACGTACAAATTTATAGGTGCTCAACAATATCCTGTAAACAAAGAAGAGCAAAAGGAACTTAGAACTTTGTTGGATGATTTTAATGTTTATTTACAGTCGATAAATAAATAAAGACAGCGATGCAGAAATAGTAAGGAGTAGCAATGTTGAATAAATTGTGGATTAAAAAAATCGCCCTAGCGCTCTGCCTAGTCATGGCAAGTACATCAATGCAAGCTGGCATGTGGGATTATATTACATCAGCATATGCTGCCTCAATAAAATATCTGGGTTCTTGGGTTGGCTGGAAGCCAGCAGAAAAAAAAGTAAATTTAGAGGAAATCAGTAAAGAGATAGCTCAGGGAATGCTTAAGAAATTCGTCGACGAATATTGGGCTCTTCGTAAAAGAATAACTGATCAAGCGGCAGATGTAGAGACGTTTTTGCGAGCTACAACTTATTCCCAGCAAGACCAAAAAGAGATTAAAGAGTTATTGGCTGAAGAACCTGTGTTAGTGCAAGACTTTGCTCAGTTCAAACATGACTTCGATGGATTACGAAACATCGAGAGTTTAAAGGTGGTAATAGAGAAAGAAAAACTTATTGATGGTTTTAATACACTTACGGCGACAAAAGATGAATATATTAAGAATGTAAAATTGCTTCGTGCTAAAATGATGGCGAAGCTAGAAGAAAAACCGCAAGTGCCAACAAAACCTGTAGGTGAAGTGGCTAAAACAGTTGTGTTGGTGCCGCAAATTCAACCTACAACTACCGAAAAAAAAGAACATGAAGTGCAGCAGCCAACAACTAGAGTGCCAGAAAAGCACCCTACAACGCCTGTAGTCGTTGAACCATTTGGCGTAGAATTTTTAGCAGGGAAAAAACCAACCGTTTCCGTGAAGGCAACGCAAGCGACGAAACCTATTGAAGCGGTAGTAGAAGCTGTTGCTATTGAAAAGGCTGAAGAGCCAACTGTCGAAAGTAAACGGAAGCAGGCTGCAAAAGATATACTTCGCTTGTTTAATGAAGAGAAGCAAAGTAGCATTCAACAGTTTCCAATACAAAAGCCTCAAACATCAACTGAAGTCAAAACAACGATGCCAACGATAGCAGAAGTTCCAGTTGCAGTGACTCCGATTGTTACTGAAAAACAAGAAGAACCAAAGAAGCTAAAGAAACCAGAATCATTAGAAGACCAGCTCAGGAACAAAATTCAGGAGCAATATTATTTAGCTATCTATGCAGGCGGCAATTATTTTCCACAAGAAGAGGGATATACGGCTTATGCAGGTTTTGTGAATAATCTTGAAAAGCTGTTTAAAGAAAATAAGAAAAAGTTGGATGAAAAAATATCGCAAGACGGTGTAGTGTTAAATAAAGAATTAACGGCTATGGTTAAGAAAGCTGATGAATTAATGCAAGAAATTCCTGAGCACCTAGAAAAAGACATACTAACACTAAAACTTGCTTATCGTTCCTTGGGTTCTAGATCAGATTTTAAAACAACGGCAAAATTTTTAGAACAGGAACTCGAGAAAATTTATGCTGCCGTTCAACAAAATAGACAACAAGCTTCTGAAAATCGAAAAAAACAAGCAGAAGAAAAACACAAAAGCTTAGCACGAGAATATGAACAACCAATGAAACAACTTAAAGCAAAAAAACCTGAGCGAGCAGATGAAACGGTATCTTTGCAACAACAACTAGGCTCTTCATCATTAAGAAAATCCCAAGAAAGACCGAAGAAAACAACAGTAACAGAACTGCCAAAAGTACTTGAAGAAAAAAAGAAGGAAAAAACGGCAATAGAAGAAATAATGTCAAAAGTTCTGAGCACCATGGAACAACTTCAAAAAGAAAAAGAATCCCAAGAACTTATGGCAAAATATGAAAGAGAATTAAAGGAGCGGGGAAAACAATATCTGCCTCAGGTTACAAAACAGGTAGATGAATGGTTGATAACTCTAACAAATAATACTGAAAAGATAAAAAATAGATTGAAAGAAGTTGCAACTGAAATAACAAAAAATCGTACTAAAGAAATTCTCAAAGTAGGAGAACAAATTGTTCAACGTAAAATTGATGAACTTATTTATTTGAAAGAAGGATGGAGTTTTCTTGAAGGAAGATTGAATCCAAATTTTGTGTTTCTCGCAAAAGATACGTTAAAACGAAATAATGCTCTAACAAAGAAAGATAAGGATCAGAATATGGATCCGTATCAGTATTATGAGTTTATAGGTCTTACATCAAAAGGAAGAAACGATTACAAGCAAAAAACAATCAAGGAAAAATATGAACAAGAAGCAGAAAACATTAATGACATGCAAGAAGGTCCAGAAAAAACACAACAATGGATCAATTGGCGACAAGTCGGCTATTATCTAAGGACTCCACAAGGAGTAAAAGAATATAATGCATTATTAACAGCTCATGAAATGGATAGAGATAAAGCATTGGTCGATCTGATGATTTTAGGTGATAAAAAACAAATTGATCGAATGGAAAATGCCAAGACAGAACTAATCCTCAATTTAAAAGCTGAAGCGGAAGATTTAAAAAGAGGTCTTATAAAGCAGCAATCAGAAAAAAAATAGGATTTGCTCAAGAAAAGAAGGGCCCAGAAGGGCCCTTACTATTTGCTAACTTTTTCTAATACCCAAAAATTCCTTTGATTGCATCAATAATCTTTTTGAAAATTACTGCAATGCCACTGAAAATCGCGCCAAAGAAATTCTTGAGGCCGGCAATAATGCCACCTTTGGCCTCTGGCATCGATTTCTCTTCAGGCTTTGCAAGTATTTCACCTTCCGCGTTGACGTGTTGTTTTTGTGCCATTGCTGTGTCAGGTGATAGAGATCGCAATTTTTTACGCAACGTATCTTTGAACGTGTCTAAATTTTGAACACCAACCATGGTATCAACGAGTTGCCCTCCCGGTGCATAAAATTTAAACGTAGGCAATCCCGAGATGTTGTTTTTTTGTACGAGTGATTGGAACGTATCCGCATCCACCATAATGACCTTGATGCCTGCAAATTCTGTTTCTTGCATCACTTCTTCAAATGGAAGCGCGCTACTTTGGCAGACATGACACCAGGTGGCGAAAAATTTTACTACAACAGGCGAGGTGTTGTTGGTGATTTCTTGTTCAAGTTGTTCTGCGGATTCGAGTGGCATGATAGCACCTTGCAAGGTGCTGGCCAGCATGAGACTTGCTGCAAGATAGAAATATTGAAAGCGCATAAAAAAAACTCCTTTTTATAAAAATGAAAGCTTTAAAAAATTGGTGAGTTAGTTTAATTAAGTACATTAGTCAGGATTAATTCAAGATTTATCTTTCTTGTTACTTCTTCTTTTTTCCGTTAGGGGCTCTTGTAACCCCCTAACAACCGACATAATACTCCATTTCCTTTTTTTACTTTTTTAACATCTATAAATTTTTTTTGTTAGGGAGTCTTGTCACCCCCTAACAACCGGACACTAAAGAGACTTCGTCCCTTTAGAATCCCTATACGCTTGAAGTGTGGCCACACGCGCCTGCCTACTTCGCTAAGCTTCGCAGGCAAGTCGCTTCGGGGTCGCATGATTACGCACCCTTTCGTAAACAAATGTGTATGGCGTGTCGAATTATCAACCCGAGATACATTTCTCTTACTACACAATATTATTGGGTGCTATCATGCCCACACGTCAAGCTAGATCGGCAGCTTTATAATTAAAAAGTTAAGTATGGACCCTGAATCAAGTTCAGGGTGACCAGTTAAGTAATGCGTGAAAAGCTTAATGCAAAGCACCGACCTAGCTTGTCTGAGGGTCTGCAGCCGTTAAGTCCGGCGTAGCCCTTCGACTAAGCTCAGGACAGGCTCCAGCGAAGCCGGATAGGCGAGTGGCCCGAAGCCAAGCGTATGGGATTCCTAAGGGCGAAGTCCTTAGGCGTCCATCGCTAAGGGTGACGAGACCCTTAGCAAAAAAAAGAAAGATTTTACTAAAAAGATTTGTGCCAGCTGTTAGGTGTGACAAGACTCTTCTAACGGAAATAAGGAAATTGTGGTTCGACTAAGCTCACCACGAACGGATTAATGTATATTGCCAAGTGACAAGGTCTTAGCAATATATATTGCAAATTTCACGTTCATTTAAAATGATAATGCTGGTAATTTCTAAGAAAGAATCTTTTTCAAACATTCCATTACTAATCAATCTCAGGTCACAACAGTAACTAAAAAATAGCGCAAAAAATGAATGATTTTTTTTACACAACGTGAAAAAATACCGCGCATGTGCGAATAAAAAATTGAAGAATGAATTTATCAAAAAAAGTATAAAAAAATATTTGATTCTGCGTACCTAACTCGTTACTCTATCAAATTACCGACCCCAAATTTTTAATGATGAAAATGAAAGAGTTGTGGAAAAAACAAGCAGGGGTGTATTGTCCAAAAAATTGTGGATGCCCACAGAATAATAAGTTGAAAAGTAAGGTGAATAGTAAAAGAGAGCCAATGGTTATTTGAATGAAAGGAACGCTATGGATATTGATGCACGAAGAATGAAAGACACCGTTTTTTTTGGTGCACAGCAGCAGCAGACATCTACAGAGCAATCATTAGCTCTTAAAAAAATATTCATTGCAACCAATGCTGGCTTGATGTTGCTTGATGCTGATCGTATGCGCAAATCTCTTGCCTGGGCCGGAAGAGGCTTTGAGCAAGAAGTGTCCGCTGAGCTTATCATGCAAGAGACGATCAAAAATATTTTTGATGGTATTTCATCTGAGGAGGTTAGCTCTGCTTTAATCTTGGCATCAACGGCGTTCATCGAATTGGATCCTGCCTACGGCTATGTTGCGGCTCGCTTGTTGCTCAAAAAATTGTTCAAGCAAGTCACACGCCACTCAATTATGACAGAGCGAGCGCATGAGCATTATCGCCAATCATTTGTGGACAGCATCAGAAAAGGTGTGGCACATGATCTGCTTGATCGCCGTATGCTCGAGTTTGATCTGGAAAAATTATCCTATGCTCTGTGCTTAGAGCGCGATGATTTGTTCGATCACATGGGTCTCAAGACTTTGTATGAGCGCTATTTCTTGCAACTTGATGATGAGTATACTGAGTTGCCACAGACTTTTTGGATGCGCGTTGCCATGGGCCTTGCCCTCGATGAGCCGCACAAAAATGAACGTGCCTTAGATTTCTACAATCTGCTTTCAAACATGTTGTATGTTCCAGGAACGCCAACATTGCTCCATGCAGGCCTTACGCATGCGCAGCTTGCATCGTGCTTTTTAATGACGGTTGATGATGATCTGCATCATATTTTCAAATGTTTGGGTGATGATGCGCAACTCTCAAAATGGTCGGGTGGTATCTCCAATGACTGGACCTACATTCGTGCTACAGGCACTACCATTAAGAGCATTCGCATCGAAAGTCAGGGTGTAATTCCATTTATAAAGCTCGTCAACGATGTTACGGCTGCTATTTCACGCAGTGGTCGTCGCCGTGGTGCCATCTGTGTCTACTTAGAAACCTGGCATTTGGATCTCGAAGATTTTCTTGATTTAAAACGCAATACGGGCGATGAGCGGCGCAGAGCGCACGATATTAACACCTGCAACTGGGTGCCAGATCTTTTCATGAAACGAGTTGCTGCTGATGCGCAGTGGACCTTGTTCTCGCCACATGAAGTGCCAGAACTGCATGATTTGTATGGCAGCGCGTTTGAAAAGCGTTACGCGGAATACGAAGAAATGGCCAAGCAAGGCAAAATAAAATATTTCAAAGTTCTGGAGGCTAAAGCATTATGGCGCAAGATGCTCACGCGTATTTTTGAGACTGGTCACCCTTGGATTACCTTTAAAGATCCATGCAATATTCGCTCTCCACAAGATCATGCGGGGGTAATTCACTCCTCTAATTTGTGCACCGAGATTACGCTCAACACGTCGGCACAAGAAACAGCAGTGTGTAACATTGGTTCGCTCAATTTGGCACGTCATGTGCATGATGGTATTCTTGATAAAGAATTACTCGCAAAATCTATTAAAACTGCCATCCGCATGCTTGATAATATTATCGATCTAATGTTCTATCCAATCCCCGAAGCTAAAAATGCTAACCAAAAGCATCGCCCTGTTGGGCTTGGGCTTATGGGGTTCCAGGATGCATTGTATAAATTGAATATCAATTTTGATGCACCACAAGCGCTTGAGTTCACCGACATCAGCATGGAATTTATTTCATACCACACGATATTAGCTTCTTCTGAACTTGCCAAAGAGCGCGGTACCTATTCATCCTACGCGGGTTCAAAATGGGATCGCGGTATTTTCCCTATCGACACCTTAGAACTCTTAGAACAAGAACGTGGCAGCAAGATAGATCTTTCTCGTAATGGGGTGCTTGATTGGACACCCGTGCGTGAACACGTGCGTCGCTGGGGCATGCGTAACTCGAACACCATGGCTATTGCACCAACGGCCACCATTTCTAATATTTCTGGGTGTTTCCCATGCATTGAGCCAATATTTAAGAATATCTATGTCAAATCAAATATGTCGGGTGAGTTTACGATTGTTAATAAATATTTAGTGGAAGATCTGAAAAAAATTGGTCTTTGGGACAAGGAGATGCTTGATTTGCTAAAATACTACGATGGTAATTTGAGTAAGATTGAGAGAATTCCAGCATCGCTGCGCGCAAAGTATAAAGAAGCATTTGAATTTGACCCAATCTGGTTGATGAAAATTTCTGCGGTGCGCATGAAGTGGATTGATCAGAGTCAATCGCATAATATCTTTATGCAAGGAACTTCCGGAAAATTACTGAGCGATATTTATTTTGCGGCCTGGAATATGGGCATGAAAACTACCTATTATCCGCGTACGCTTGCAGCGAGTCAAATCGAAAAATCCACCCTTGATGCCAAGCAATTTGGTTTTACGCAAAAACGGGAATATTCGGGTGCTGCGCCAGAATCGGTAGCGCAAAACAAGCAAGAAGAGACGACGGTGCAGCCAGCACGTGCCGCATGTAGTATTGAAAATCCGGAGTGTGAATCATGTCAGTAGTCATAAGGAGTTCGTTATGGTTCGACAGGCTCACCACGAACGGGATCCAATATTTTATTTTGATCTTAAGTTGTGTGCCTAAAAGTACAGAATTTTATGCAGGTTAATCATGAACATGTCATCTTCAGCTAAAGAAATATATCGATCCGTTCGTGGTGAGCCTGTCGAACCATACGAACACAAAAAAGAGCAAAAAATTAAAGGACCATTACATGGCAAAATCAATTATCAATAATTCAACGATAGATCCAAACAAAATCTTACCCATGACCTATTTATGGGCGCGTCAGCACTACAAAGATGGTGTGGCCAACAACTGGACGCCGGAAGAAATTTCGATGCAAAAAGATGTTGAGCAGTGGAAATCGCCGAGTGTGCTCGCACCAACTGAACGTCGACTTATTTTGTGGAATTTGGGATTTTTCTCCACCGCAGAATCGTTAACGGCAAATAATCTAGTACTTGCCGTATACAAACATGTAACCAATCCCGAATGTCGCCAATATATTTTGCGCCAGGCGTATGAAGAAGCGGTGCACACCGATACGTTTATTTATTGCTGCGACTCACTGGGACTTGACCCCGAAGAAATTTACCCGATGTATGAATCGGTGTCTTCGATAAAAGCAAAAGATGAATTTGTGGTCGGTCTTACCACCTCACTGCTTGATCCTAATTTCAAAACTGATACACAAGAGAACATTCGCCGCTTTTTGCATGATCTCATCGGATTTTATGTGATTATGGAAGGTATTTTCTTTTATGCTGGTTTTGCGATGATGCTTGCACTCAAGCGTCAGGACAAGATGGTGGGAATCGGTGAGCAGTTTGAATATATTATGCGCGATGAAAGTCTGCATTTAGCATTCGGCTGCGACTTAATCAACACGATCAAAGCAGAAAATCCTGGTGTATGGACCAAGAAATTTCAGGATGAGATTGTGGAACTTATTAAGCAAGCGGTAATTCTAGAAAAAGCATACGCACACGATGCATGTCCAAGTGGATTACTTGGTATTAATGCGGCACAATTTTGTGATTATGTTGAGCATATTGCTGACCGGCGACTAGAGCGCATCGATTTGCCAAAAGTCTATGGCCGCGCAAATCCATTCCCATGGATGTCACAATCCACTGATTTGGTAAAAGAAAAGAACTTCTTTGAGACACGTGTGACTGAATATCAGACTGCAGGCTCGCTCGAGTGGGATTAATTTATTAAGTGCAATTGTAAACTGCTTTTAAGATTTAGGGCCCCTGGAACGGGGCCCTAAATTGCGTTAGCATATATTACCTAATTTTTATTCCAATTCTTGCTCATTTGCTTCCATATCTTCGAGCATTGAGTCCATGTTCTTGAAGGTTACGATATATTTATTTTCTAACATTTCTCGTGCGTTAAAGCCTTCTAATGCTTGTGCCATTGGCTTTAGTCCTTCTTGAAGTGGTCCAATATCGGATACTAACTTATATGTTAATTTTGCAAATATAGCAGTTAGAATTGGCGGTAATACTGAGGTGAAAAATACAGAACCTGCTTTTCCTACCAACCCCAATATTTTTTCACTTATGTTTTTTGAACCTTGTACTATATAATCCACGCCAGGAATATTAACGCCATATTTTTCAGGTAACAGTGTTTTATTGAGGACTGCAAAAGACCATATACCTGTCAGTGCAGTAATAGTTCCTGTGGCAATTGCCCAATTGGTTTTGCTTTTTATCCTATCATTTTGTTCTTTAATAGGCCCTTTTTTGTTTTTAATAGCCTTTACCAGAGTAGACATAGAAACTTTGTGCAAATCTTTAGATACAGTATCTTTTGCTATTTTTTTGGCATCGACATGGTTGCGATAATATTCTTGCATGATATCCAACTCAACTTTTGCTTTTCTTCTATCTTCGATGACAAAATTTTTATTGTGATTACTAATAAGTTGATGGATTGAATCAATGCGCAGTTGCGAGATAGCACCTGCGTCAATATGTTCATCATCAGGCTCGCTTCGTAAAGATTCACTCGTTGAATTTATTGATTTTGGTAGAAAGCCGGCATGTGCACTTCTTGTGAAACCACCAACAGCGGGATCTAGATCTTCTTTTAGAAGATCTAGGATAGATTTATTTGTCTTGTCGCCTTTTTTTAGAGCCAATCTATTAATATAGGAATTATCAAAATATATATATTTTTTAAACCATTCTTCGGGAATGTAATTGTTTCTGATGATTTCTTGAATAGTTTTTTCGTAAAGTTTATTGCCATGATTTGGTTGTATTTCATCACTGGTCTGATAGCCCAATGCGTCGATTATTTCTAATAGTTCAAGGAGGATATCCGGTTTATTATTGTTATTGGCAACAATAGATGCGATTGCTTCCTGGAATCTCGCATCTTTGGATCTTTTTTCCTCTAGAGCTGACGCTAATTTACAAAAGTTGCCTAAATTTTTTCCGATAGTGTCTTTATTAGGAAATCCCGCAAAACATTCATCTAAGTTTATTGTTATTGCTTTATCGCTGCTAGATTCACTAATGGAATTTCCGATTAAAGTTGTTTTCACAAGAACCTTTACTCGTTCTTCTGGAAGTTCTTCTTTATTGAATATCAAGGTAGGTAATTTTTTGAACTCCCTTTTAGGAAGAATCGAATTTCCTGGAATTTGCTCCATTCCTAATAAAAATATTGGGTTGGCACAAAGAGCCATAAGTAATAATTTAGTGTTTTTCATATAACATCCTTTCATAATAATCAAACAACTATCTATATTATATACAATTTTATATTAAAATAAGGATTTGTCAATTATTAATTTTTCTATCTGAAATAATAGGGGTGTGCAGATAGCCCTTATAGTGATCAGTGAGTATCAGGTTTACATCTGGGTAATGAATGTTAAAAACAGGGAAAAGTAGGAGGCCAAATGATTTATAAAAGTGGACCCTGAAACAAGCCTGTCCTGACCCTTCGACTACGCTCGGGAGTAAATGCCCTTCATTGGTCTTTATTCATAAGCTGCCGCCCTGATCCTGACGAAAGGGTCGAAGGGTTCAGGATGATATACCCGGGTAAGAAAATGTTCCGGATTTTAAAAATCCAAATGCTCAAACATGTATCGGCAAGTAGTTAGATCACACGTACCAGAACTAGAGCAGGTTGCAGCAATCTCCACCACCGCAGTCTCCACAATCGAGACTGCCAAGATCAACATTAGAGCCGCTAATATCAACTTGGCCACCATGACCCTGGTTGGCTATTGAACTGCCAAGCGCTATGCCTGCAGCAAATGCTAAAGGAGCAGTTGGAATGTTTGGTAGCGTTGATGGACCATGCGATGCTGTTGATCTTTGTTGCGCATCGTTATCAAGCAATTTTTGTGCGATCTCATCACGATTTGCCTGCTCTTTTTTCAGCTCATCTCCAATTGTATTACTTGATCCTGAAGCATCTTTTTTCTGAGGCTCTTGCATTGCCACGAGGCTGCATGACAAACATATAATTGGCATGCACAGCATTACTTTAAACATTTCTTCTCCTTTACCAATCTTCACCACCATCAGCATAATCATCACCACCATCATTATCGAAACCACCACCGAAACAACTGCAGCAAGGCGTAGGACTATCTTGTCGGTCGACAACAATAGCCAAACCAGTAGCTAATGCTAATGTCGCGGTCGCTTCAACTGATGGTTCTACTGAGCTAGATGTCGACGAAGTTTGTTCTTGTTTATCATTCTTTGCAAGCAGCTTTGTAGATTCGTCAGGTTGTTTTTGGCTGCTTTTTAGCTCTTCAGCAATTGTCTTGGCTGCTCCTGCATTATCTTTTTTCTGAGGATTTTGCATTGCCACGATGTTGCATGACAAACATAGTAACATGACATGCAGAATTGGCTTGAACATACCTATCTCCTTTTTTTAATATTTATTCCTGTATTCGACGATACATTCTAGAACGTGGTGTTTCCAAGGTTAAAAAACTGAAAATTGATTTAAAAATTCTCTCGCCTGTGGGAGTTTTTGTTGTATCAGAATTATTGGTTATGAATAAAGAATTAAGATTTTTAAAACAATTGCCAAAGCAGCAGCAGGTTGTCTCTGCCTCGTCATGGTGTGGCGTAGTTCTACTAATTGAATTGAGAGTAAATTCATCCATAGGCACTTGTGCATAGTCGCTTGAACTTTTTTGGTGAGTAGATGGTTTTTTTGCCATAGCATCTCGTGGAAAAAAAATAGTAAGAGTGAATAGTGCAAACATATAACGCATGACATTTCCTTTTTATCTGAGCCCTTTAACGACAATAAATTACTATATTGAATTTCCTAAAAAAATTAAGCTACAATGTAAACAATAGAGAAGGGGGAAATAGTATGAAGCGTCTACTAGGTATAAGTCTAATCATATCGAGTTTTTTTTCTGCCATTGCAATGGACAAACGTCTCACGGTTCCCCGAATAATTATTAATTGCGACAAATTGCCACCTAAACCCACGGACGCTGGTCTTACGCCTAAAACTGGAGAAACTATTCAAGAAGTTACGGGACTTGAAGAATTGGAATCGCAGGATGCAAAGCAATCGGATGGACAGTTGTCGCCACGAACTCTTATCAGTCTGGTAGATAAAGCTTCTTCTACTAATCCCGGCACAGTTCAGGCTGTACAGGATTATCTTGCCAAGATAAAAACAGAGCGACCGCAAGACTATCAAACCATGTTGCGTAGAAAAAAACACACCAAGGCTATCAGTGCTGATGATAAAACGGAAATACACCAAATGATTGTGCTTGCACTTCAAGAACAGCTCAAAGAACGGCTGCAAGCAATAGAAGCTCTTGGGAAAGAAAAAACGCAGCAGGTAGAAGAAATTAAAAGTCTTACGCTAGCAAAAGAAACACTTGCCGATGAACATAAAACAACGAAAAGAAAATTTAACTGTAGCAAAGTGGGTAATGTTATTCTAGGTTTCTCAACCGTGGTAGGTGCAATGGCGACCGTAGCCGGTGTTGTGGTAACGGCAGTAGCGAGCAATCAGTCTTGCAGCAAATAACATCACAGATTAAAGACCTGTTTAACCTTGGCTTCGAAATTTCTCTGACTCATAGAACCTCGCGTTCGATCGACCAGCTTGCCATCTTTAAAATAAAGGACGGTGGGTAACGAACTCACGCTGAATGTTAATGCAATTGCTTCGGCTTGATTCACATTAACCTGCAAAAATGAAATAGTTGGGAATTTTATGGCTACCGTATTTATAGTTGGTTCAAATTGCTTGCAATAAAAGCACCAATCAGCAGTAAAGTATGCTACGGTGTTTCCACGTTCAATTTTTTTCATAAAAAGATCGATTGAAGTGATATGTGCAAGGCCAAAGGCTTGGGTTGCAAGCATGCTTAAAATACTAAAATAAAGCAGATTTCGTAGTTTCATAGTTCTCCTTTCTAAAAAGTCATGTGAAGTATCAAACTTACGTTGCTGATTTGAGAAAGTCAAAAAAGGGGTTAGGGTTCCCAGCCTTCGCTTATCCAGGCCTTCCTACTACGCTAAAGCTTCGTAGGACAAGTCCGGCATTTGGCAAGCCTGTCCTGAGCTTAGTCGAAGGGCTTCGGCGGGCAGGCCTTGTCAACCCTAACAATGGACATAAACATTTCACTACTTTTCTTAATTCAAAATCCATTTTTTTTGATAGAGGTCTCGTCACCTCTAACAATGGACGCTAATCTATCCGTTCGTGGTGAGCGTAGTCGAACCATAATTCCTTGTTAATTTTTTTCACCAATTTTTTTTCGTTAGTGGTCTCGTCACCACTAACAACAGACGCCAAGGGACTTCGTCCCTTTGGAATCCCCATATACGCTTGAAATGTGGCCACACGCGACTCGCCTACTTCGCTACGCTTCGCAGGCGAGTCGCTTCGGGGTCGCATGATTACGCACCCTTTCGTAAACAAATGTGCGTGGCGTGTCTAATATCAATCCGAGATACATTTCTTTTTTTTACACAATAATATTGGGTGCTATCATGCCCACATACAAGCTAAATCGGCATTTAGATATATATGTAGCCGGTTGAGCTCGCAGGTGCCATGCGAACACCATGCACCTACTTGCCAGTGAGTCGCGTACCAATCCCTTGATTTAGAGCACGCCGGTACCATGTTGATGAAGGTTGGTGCCGAGCATGGGCAACCCGCAGTCGCGCAGCGCAGCTGCAAAGACGAGTGGTCGCCGTTCGAGCGAAATGAATGGGTCCAGGGCGAAGCCTTGGCGTACATTGTTAAGGGTTACGAGACCCTTAACGAAAAAAAAGTATGAATATTTAAAGATAAGTGATACGGCAAGAACGAATTTACTATGTCCGTTGTTAGGGTTGACAAGAACCATAACGAAATTCTTTAAGAGTGTTCAAATTTTAGGATAAACTCTAAATTCAAAAGGAGATCTATGTATACCTTAAAAGAAGTCGTTTACGTCCCTGCAGTTCCTCACAAAAAACGTTGTCTGCTGGCCGCCGACATTGGCGGCACCAATAGCAATTTTGGATTTTTCATAAAAGATGATCATAAATTTGTGTTGCTCTTTTCTTTGCATGCAAAAAGCCAGGAAGTTACCAATTTTGTAGATTTGGTGCGCCAAGTTCTTGAGTATGCAAAAAATAATTATGAAATCACGGTGAAGTTTTCCTGTTTTGCCGCAGCGGGCGTTGTGTCCCACACGCACGATTATTGCAAGCCCACTAATTTACATTTTGCTATCAAGTCGCAAGAAATTTTAGCGCAAACCTCATTGAACTGTGCCATCATCGTTAACGATTTTGAAATAATAGGTCATGGCATTCAAGTAATCAATCAAGATGCCTTGGTGCCGATTAATGTCGGTTCTCCTCAGCTTCACGCGGGAAGAGGAATTGTTGGTGCTGGTACCGGCGTTGGTAAATGTAGTCTTTTGTGGAATGTACAAGAAAAACGTTATTTACCCTTGCCATCAGAAGGTGGCCACGCTGATTTTCCAGCACAAGAACACCTAGAATATGAGCTTATTGAATTTATTCGGGCGCAAGAGCAGCGTTCTTGTAATATTTCATGGGAGGATGTGCTTTCTGGTAATGGCATAAAACGTATTTATCGTTTTTTCAGAGCCCGCAATGGTCATGAAAAAGTTAATGAAGACATAGCAAAAAATGGTTTGCATCCTGATCTTATTTTTAAGAATCGACATCTTGATAATCATTGCCTAAATACCTATCTGCTCTATCAAAAATTTTATGCACGCTGTGCTAAAGATTTTGCACTTGACGCGTTAGCGCTTGGTGGATTGTATATTGCTGGAGGCATTGCAGCACATAATGTGGAACTTTTTAAAGAGCGAGCATTTATGGAAGAATTTATTAATTGTGGTAAGCAGCAAGAACTTTTAAAACACATCCCGATTTTTGTGATCACCGATTATAACGTGAGTTTGTATGGTGCCGCTGCTTACATGGTTCTTGAAGGACTTTGTGATTGAGTAGAATTGTGATTATCTACGAGGTTCATTAAAAAAATAAGGGCGAGAAAATTTTCTCGCCCTTAACTTATTTTCAGGTGAATTACTTAGAGTTTACTGAATCAATAACATAACCAAGCGCAGCTAATCCTGCAAAAGCAACGGTTCCCCATTTTGTAATTTTCCATAATGTTGACCCAAATGCTCGTAGACTTGCTTTAAGTTGCTTAATTCTAAATTTGTAGAATCGCATGGTAGCGTCTTGTTGATATTTTTTACACATGCAATATTTGGCGGCACTTGCTGGATTATCAAACTTGACTTCTTTTAACAGTTTTTCACAAAACGGGATATTTTTTTCAAGCCAGGCTTTTCGCTGTTCGTTTTCCCTATGCAATATTTTTTTTAATGCTTCTTCAAATTGTGCTTGGCTAGGGTATTCGTTTTTATATTTTTCAAATTCCTTGGATATGTCCTTATCTGCTTGCTCCCAGACCTTCTTCAGGACATCGACAGCTTCTTGTATATTTGGGTCGATTGCGATCATTGTTTGTGCAAGACCTAGGATAAGTCCAAGGCTTAATGCCATACGTACAATTTTCATATAATCCTCCATTAATTTTAAATTATTTAGTTGAATTTGAATCTAGGAAGTAACCAAGCGCAGCCAATCCTGCGAGCGCGAGTGCCGACCATTTAGTTGCAGTCCATGCCCATGAGCCAATACGGCGCAATAAACTTGATTTTTCAAATGGGCACCATTCAAATCTTTGATCAATTGTTACGGTACAACCATTTTTAGTTATGGTGCCATAACGCTTGTACATTTTGTCGGTGGCTTCAACGGTGCAGTGACAATCTTTGCATTGTAGTTTTAGATAATCTCTATGTGTTCGGGTACGTTCAAGAACTTCAAAAATTTTCTTGCAGCTGGCACAGGTAATATCGATTACGGGGCCTTTGGTCATTGCAAAAAAATCATCGGGAAATTTTAGTGAAGATTCGCTGCCGTGTTTTTCTGCAAGTGAACCATTCTTGCAATCACTTCCTCTGTTTAATATCCAGAAGTCCCAATCACCGCCTAATTTCACGGTTGTTGTGCCAGTTCTAGGGTCGTACGATATGTCAGAATTATTAACTCTATCGCTGCGGTCATGTGAAGCAAGTGAGAGAGGTAATGTTGCTTGAGTGCTTAGCATTAACCCAAAAATAAATAAATTACGTAAAATTTTCATATAATCCTCCATTCGCCGTCGCTATTCGCTAAGGCGTAATTAATATATATCCTATTTACTAATTTTAACTAATATTTTCAAACTGTCAAATAGGGGGGGTGTCAGGTATTAATTTTCTTCCCTGAAGAGATCGATATTAAAGGATAGTTCTCTATCTTCTCTGTCTATCAGGGTAATGGAGAAATTTTTAAGTAACTGTTCACGGACAAAAACCACTACCTGTGCCTCATGGCCGGGTTCTATTTTTACACAATCGGCAAGCATGTTTTCATGCAAATCAGCCTTCATTATTTTATTAGCTCGTAAGCTTGTAGCACCCTCGACTGCCATAACACCAACAGACCATATAAAGAGTCCATTGGTTGCAGCTATACCGGTAATACCAAGCATGGCAACCAAGGCAGCATCGCCCAAGCATGCGTATACTGCGAGAGTTTCACAAGTTCCTAACACCACAGAAGTTGCAAGCACACCAACTCCCAACAAACCAAGAGTGCGCGCAATAGTGTTATATTTTAATCGCTTGAAAACCATTTCGCTTGAGACAAATGGCAAGGAGATAAATGCCTCGTAAAGCTTCCAAGATGTTTTTGAATTATTGGTAATCACGAGTTGCAGTGGGATTATTGTTTTAGCAGGGTTTGTGCTGATCAGTTTCTTGCCGCGTTGCCCCAGCAACTGCACGCATGCTTCTTGTGAATCATAGACGTTAACCTGCAAGGCAACATTAGATTTGACTTGCTCAAAATCTGGCATGTACGCAGATGTGTTTTTATGGTATGTAGTTTTCAGTCCTTTCTTATGCAAGCACGCAGGAAGAAAAATCAGACTGAATATCAACATGAGAGTTGTTGCTTTTGGTGGTAAAATCATCCTAATATCATACTAGACTTTGCGAAGATAAAAAATATTTGCGAAATTTGGGAGCTTCGTTCCAATTTCAGTGAAGCGTAAATTGGGTAGATTAATGGATGTAACGATTCTCATTTTTGGTGCCACCGGTGATCTTGCCAAAAAAAAGCTTATTCCTGCCTTGTACGGCCTAATCAAAACAAAAAAATTAGAAAATTATATCATTGTTGGCGCAGCTATAAATGATATTTCGGTGCATGAAGTGCTGGATCATGCAAAGAGTTCTATAGCTGATCTTGATGAAAACCTTTGGAAATCGTTGTCTCAGCGATTTTTTTACAAACCAATAGATTTTAATGATAAAAATTATTTTGACACACTTAAGAACTATGTAGAACAACTCGAAAAGCAGTTCAATCTCGTGGGAAATCGGTTAATCTATTGTGCAACACCTTCAGATTTTTTCTGTGTGTTGACGGAGCATGTTGCCCAGAGCGGACTTGCCAAGCGCACGACAAGCAGTGGGCCTTGGTGCCGCATCATTTATGAAAAACCCTTTGGGCACGATCTGCAATCTGCCCAAGAAATAAATGCCTGCATCGCTCGTTATTTTGATGAAGATCAGATTTATCGCATTGATCATTTTTTAACCAAAGAGCTTGTAATTAATTTAGCGCTGTTGCGCTTTACTAATATTGTGTTTGAGCCGCTCTGGAACAATCAATTTATCGACAATATACAAATTATCATCGATGAAAAAATTCTTGTTGATGATCGTGGCAAGTATTATGACCGCTATGGTGCGGTGCGCGATATTGTGCAAAATCACCAATTGGAGCTGCTGGCTCTCATTGCTATGGAAGCACCAAAAAAATTAGAGGGCAATTATATTCGTGAGGAACGTGCTCGTGTTCTGCAACACGTGCGTTTTGTTGATGGCATATTTGGGCAATATCAAGGCTATTTAACTACACACGGCGTGCAGCCACAGTCAACAACTGAAACATGGGCAGAGCTCATTTGTACTATTGATAATGAACGCTGGAACGGCGTGCCTTTTTATTTGCGCACAGGCAAAGGAATGCGCAGCAAATGTACGATTATTCATGTCGTGTTCAAACAAGCAGAATGTCGTTTAACAACGTGTCCTGTTGCTAATAACTATCTCACCATTCGCATCGATCCTGACGCAGGATTCACCTTATATTTGAATGCAAAAAAACCAGGAGAACTGGCTGACATTATGCCGGTTGCGATGGATTTTTGTCACAGCTGTTTGTATGCACAAACAACGCCACGAGCGTACGAAGTGTTACTAGAAGAAGTACTGCGCGGATCAAAATCGATCGCAGTGCGTTTTGATGAAATTGAGGACTCCTGGCGCATGGTTGATGAAATCTACGCACGCAAGCTGCCGGTATTTAGCTATGTTGTTGGCAGTGAGGGACCGCAAGAGCGTATGGAATTTGCAAAGAAACATGGAATACGGGTGATGACATGAAAATCGGTATTATCGGCTTAGGCCGCATGGGCAGCTCAATTGCGCATCGGTTAGTAAAAGCGGGACACAAAGTAGTTGGTTTTGATGTAAGCATAGAAAATGCTCGCATGGCGCGTGAACAAGGCATAGAAATTGTAGCCCATGCGCCTGTTGTGGCGCTTGAAGCGCGCATCATTTGGTTGCTTCTGCCTGCAGGCAAGATTGTCGACGATGTGGTGCAGGAACTTTTGCCAAACTTGCGACCGGGTGACATCATTATTGATGCGGGCAATAGCCATTACACTGACAGTGTGCGTCGCGCGCAGTTGCTCATTAAAGATGAAATTGCATTTATTGATTGCGGAACTTCCGGTGGTCTGCAAGGGCGCGAACTTGGTTTTTGTCTTATGATCGGCGGTGAGCGTGCCTCTTTTGAGCGAATTGAAGATTTATGCAAAGCAGTTGCGGCACCACAGGGATACGCACATGTTGGGCCATCGGGAGCAGGACATTATGTCAAGATGATTCACAATGGTATCGAATATGCGTTGTTGCAAGCATATGCGGAAGGTTTCCAGTTACTCAAAGAAGGTAACTATGAGCAGCTTGATCTTGCGCAAATTTCCGCATTGTGGAACCACGGCGCCGTAATTCGCTCGTGGCTGCTTGCGCTCACGAGTGAAATTATGCACCACGATCAAGAATTGCGTGAAATTTCAGGGCGACTCGATCAGAGTGGAACGGGTACGTGGACTGTTGAAGAAGCGCATGCGCAGAAAGTTCCCGTGCCTTGCATAGAAAAAGCAGTGGCAGTGCGTTCGTGGTCGCAAGAAAGTGGTGGCAATTATGCAACCAAGCTTATTGCGTTGCTGCGTAATAAATTCGGTGGACATGCGGTGCACAAAGTGGAGAAATAAAAAAAAATATTTTTTTAATTCGGACTTATGGTTCGACTATGCTCACCACGAACGGATTAAACATGTTTTGCTTTTTTTGTCATCCTGACCCTTCGGCTAAGCTCAGGAGTAAACACCCAGCCTGCCCGCCGAAGTTTGCCAAGTCGGAAGACCTGGATAAGCGTAGGCTGGGTTTCAGGATCTAATAATCGAATATTGATTTATTTTTAGGGTTAAAAAAAATCAGAGTTGGATGACCCTGAATCGAGTTAGGGTGATATCAAGAAATCATACATTGTCCAAAAGGATGTGTAATTTATTCCGTTCGTGGTGAGCATAGTCGAACCATAAGTCCGAATAGAACTATATAAATTAGCTGAGATAAAAATGTATAATAAAGAATCTATAATCGACATCAGTTGGCCAATCTGCAAAGGCATGGTTGAATACAAAGACAACGCAGTACTTAACATCGAGACCGTAAAAAATTTTGCCAATGATGGTGTTTATCAAACACAGTTCACCATGAGCTCGCACACCGGAACACACATCGATGCTCCCTATCACATGCTTGCCCAGGGCAAGCGCAGTGAATCTCTTGAACCAATTATTGGTCCTTGTAAAATTCTTGATCTTTCGGCTGTGAAAGAAGCAATTACACAAGATGATCTACAACGCCATGAAATAACTGCTGGTGACATTCTGCTGCTAAAAACCAGGAATAGTTTTATGTCTGCCACCGGATTTTTTAACTATGATTTTATTTATTTAGCAGACAGCGGAGCGCATTATTTAGCCCAGCACAAAGTTCGTGCTGTGGGCATCGATTATCTTGGCATTGAGCGCAAGCAAGAAGGACATCCAACGCACAAAGCGTTGCTTGGTGCAGGAATTTCGGTGATTGAAGGATTGAGGTTGGAACTTGCCGTCGTTGAAGAACCATACACACTGGTTTGTTTGCCACTTAAGATGTTTGATCTTGAAGCGGCGCCTGCTCGAGCTTTATTACTAAAAAGATTTTGATCACTTTTCCTGCTTTTTAAAGCTGAGCTTTTGGATTTCGGTTAGTGCGGTATCAATACCCACGTCAACACCTATAATTGGAGAGTCTGAGGAGAATTCTTCGACTAGTGGACGAGATTTTTTTCCTGACGAGTTCGGCGAGATTTCATGCACCGATGATTTTCGAGGATTTTTTTTGTCAGGTGATAACAAACGAAAAGTACCTTCGGTGATCATTGGACTATGATGAGAAGGTCTGCGTTCAAGAGTAGATTTATCGCCATAACTACTCACCATTTTATTAGCCCCTAAGGAACTTGATTTAGCAACGGGGTGAAAAAAGGCGCTATCTGTATCTGTTGCAGCGCTTATTTCTTTTTTCTTTGCCCCTTTAAATAATGAAAAAAGCGAGAAGATTCTTGGTGGCGATTTTTCTTCATAGTGGGTTTTGATTGAGGGAAATTTTGGGGGCATTTTTTCAAATGTCATTGTTGGTGGCGCAAGCTTTTCTGCAAGGTCTTTAAACTTTAGATATTTCTGAACTTTCTCTGAAACAATTTCTTCCCCCGAATCTTCATCTATCGATTTCATTCCTATTAGTTTG